>ENA-OPYX01000280-OPYX01000280.1-human-gut-metagenome-genome-assembly--contig:-NODE-280-length-30433-cov-3.315218_pt1 | contig 30433 bp, 32 predicted proteins | sample MGYA00242639_ERZ504486 | MGnify/ENA primary metagenome ERZ504486 (study PRJEB26092, sample SAMD00036296) | human gut metagenome | host: Homo sapiens | study: EMG produced TPA metagenomics assembly of... | reverse complement strand
AAGTTTAATGATAATTGGAGTCAGGTATTTTATCCAAGAATGGAGACAGTAGACAGTGATGGTAACATTAACTGGAATTCTCAAAAAGGTGGACTTTCCGAAGGTACATATGAATTCTACATTTTTTTCAACAGATGCATGGCATACTTCAGCTAATATTAATAGCACTAATGAAGCAGATACATGTTATGGAAAAATGATGGTGACTATTGGAAGTGATAAGGACGAATGTGAGTAAATAGTTTTCCATAATTTTTGTGGATTTCTTTATGCATTCTGCTCGTTTTGCTGAGATTTCCTCACTTTACCCTCCGGCCCGGATTCCACCGCCGGAGCTCACTTGTATACATCTCAAAAACGACCCCGCAGCTTTCGTTTTCCACCCTGTTTTTGCTCCAAGAACAGCACCCCCGTTTTCGGCCCGTTTCAGCTCCAAAACGGGCCGAACTGTCCCTGCTGCAAGGCCAGTTCAGTGCAGTGACTTCAGTTTTATAAATCAAAACTCACTTCGGCACTTTACTTTAATGATAGATATTGCATTTCAGAAAGAGCTTTAATTTGTTTCACGTTTTCTGCTATTGACTTTATTTCAAAACCGGTGTATAGTAAGCTTGCAGGGAGCGGAAAGCGCCCCCGTAACAACGAGCTTCAGGCTCCGCACACTGCGGGCCTGTGAGAAAAATATAGGAGGTTTGACTATGTATTACTACATTCTGGGCTGCGGTATCGCTTGTTTGGTCCTGTTCGGCATCAACAGCATGGAGACGGTATGCGTCAAGCCGGCTGAGATGGTTGGCAAGGTCCTGCTGTGGCCTGTCACCCTGATGGAAGCAGTTGTCCGTTACAGCTCCACTCATCACAACTTCAAGGCTGCGCTGTAAAACGCATCACGTCTGAGGACGTCGAAAAAGCCATCAAGGCTGCCGTACTCTTTGCGGGTACGGCAGCCTTTTTGCTTTACACCCGGGGGCCGGATGTGGTACACTGTATATTGTAAAGCGATTTCCCGCCGAACCTTATCGTGCGCAGTTCCGCGCTATTTTTCAGGAGGACTATGAAACCCGATTACAAGCTGGTCGCCAAGGCCAAATACATCCACATGACCGCCGACCTTGCCAGCGAGGTCTGGCACGAGGTCTACAAACGCTATTTCCCCGCAAAGCAGCTGGACGCTCTCGTGGACAGTCTGCAGAGCGCCGACGCTATCGAAGAGGACATCGACAACGATGTGAACTACTTCCTCGTCTTCCTCGGCAGCAGCCTCATCGGCTACTTCGCATGGAAGATGGAGAACACTTCGCTCCATCTGCTCCACCTCTACCTCAAGCCCGAATACCGCGGCAAGGCCATCGGCCGGGACATCGTGGCGTCCTGCGAGCGTCTGGCCCGGGGCGAAGGCCGGGGCCGCGTCTGGTGCGGCGTCAATGCCAAGGCCCTGCCGGTGCAGCAGTTCTTCAAGGCCCGGGGCTACCGCTCCCTCGGCCCTGCCGAGAGTGAGGGCGGCATCGAGCGCAACGAGCTGATTTTTGAGCGGATGTTGTAAATTTCCTGCAAAGGCCATTGCTTTTTCTGCTCATTTGTACTACACTAAAGTAGTGTATTGAAGTACCCGTCTGCGGGTCCAACATCATTGAATGACCGGGGAGGAACTGTATATGGCAAAGGACCATCCGACCGGAAAATCCGGCCTGTATGCCGCTTTTTCTGGAGCTTGAGACGCCCGAGGAGTGCTACCGCTTCTTGCAGGATGTATGCAGCTACGCAGAGCTGAGCGCGATGGAGCAGCGCTACAACATCGCCGAAAAGCTCATGCGCAAGCAGAGCTACACCAGCATCATGGGCAACATCGGCGCATCCAGCGCCATCATCAGCCGCGTGAGCCGTGTGCTGGGCCGGGATGACAGCGTCCTGCGCCGCATTCTGGAAAAGAACGGCGTCTCCGCTGACACCGAAGACTGAATTTCTACTGACCGCTGGCGCACTGCGGGCCCGGGGACGCCCCCGCCTGCGGTGCGCTTTTTCTTTGATTTATAAAAGGAGTATCTGATTATGAGCAAAGCTGTTCTGTTTTTTGCCGACGGCACGAGGAGTGCGAGGCCCTGCTGGTGGCCGACCTTCTCCGCCGCGCCAGGTCGAAGTCATCATTGCGTCCGCCATGGGCCGCCGCGCCCTCGTCAGCAGCCACGGCATCCACCTGAACGCCGACGCGCTGGCCGAGGATGTGGATTACAGCGACGTAGACATGGTCATCCTGCCCGGCGGCATCCCGGGTACGCCCAACCTCGCCGAGAACAAGACCGTCACCGACACCTGCGTTTCTTTTGCCAAGGCAGGCAAGAAGGTCGCCGCCATCTGCGCCGCGCCCAGCGTCCTCGCCAGCCTCGGCCTGCTGGAAGGCAGGAACGCCACCGCCCACGCCGGATTTCAGGACAAGCTGGCCGGTGCCATCGTCCACGATGAGGAAGTCGTCGTAGACGGCAACATCACCACCAGCTACGGCCTCGGCGGCGCTATCCCGTTTGCCCTCGAGCTGGTGCGCCAGCTGGCCGGCCCCGCCGAAGCCGACCGCATCCAGAAGGCTATCGCGTATCGGCACTGAGAAGGAGGCTTTTCTATGCGTTTCATCACCTGCCGTCTGCCCGACGGCGTGGAAGACCCGGCCATCCTCTCTGCCGATGGCCGTCAGGTCTGGCCCCTGAGCTGGCTGGGCCTTTCTTACGAGACATTGTCCGACGCCATCCCGTTCCTGACCCCGCAGGTGCGGGCCGGGCTTTCGCTGGCCATCGCAGGCATCCCGGCGCTGCCTATTGAGGCCGTCACGCCGGAAAGCCCCATCCCGTCTCCGGCGCAGGACGTCATCTGTCTGGGCATCAACTACATGGCCCACTCCGACGAGGCCGAGAAATACTCCGCCGACGCTTTTGCGACCAAACATCAGGACGCCATTTACTTTTCCAAGCGGGTCACCCGGGCCGTGCCGGACGGCGGCTTCATCGAGGCCCATACCGACCTCGTGAAAAAGCTGGACTACGAGTGTGAACTGGCCGTCGTTCTGGGAAAGGACGCGAAGGACGTTCCCGCAGGTCAGACGAAAGACTACGTCTTCGGCTACACCATCCTGAACGATGTCTCCGCACGGGATGTCCAGACCGCCCACAAGCAGTGGTATTTCGGCAAGAGCCTCGACGGCTTCACTCCCATCGGCCCCTGCATCGTCACGGCAGACGAGTTCGACACCTACCCGCCCAAGCTGCCCATCCGGTGCTTCGTCAACGGCGAAAAGCGGCAGGACTCCAACACCGGCCTGCAGATCTTCGACATTGACCATGTCATTGCAGAGCTTTCGCAGGGCATGACCCTCAAGGCCGGTACTATCATCGCCACCGGCACCCCGGCGGGCGTCGGCATGGGCATGGAGCCGCCCTGCTTCCTCAAACCGGGCGACGAAGTTCGCTGCGAGATCGAGGGCATCGGCACCCTGACGAACACAGTCCGCTGAGCAGGTTTGCATTCCATTTTGTATTATTTTTCTGAATTTCTACTCATTCGATGCATTTTCGTCTGAATTGCTCTTTTGTTCACGAACAATTCATATTAAATTCATATTCCGTTCATGCATCTTCGGTATATGTATGGCATCAAAGGCGCGGTGCGCGCCGAAAGTCCCTGACAGCACACTCCATATCGCCGCTCTCCCGGGCGGCTGAGGAAAGGAATCGGAAGAATATGAAAATTGGTTTTTGGGAACTCGTGGTCATCGTGGTCATCGCGTTCGTCTTCATCGGCCCCGACCAGCTGCCCGTCTACGCAAAGAAGCTGGGCAAAATGCTGCGCGAGCTGAAGAAGTACACCGGCGCTGCCTCTGAGGAGATTCAGAAGAACGTCGTGGAGCCTCTGAACGAGATCCAGGCCCCCCTCAAGGAAGCCGTTGCCCCCCTGACCGACATCAAGAAGGACATCGACAACAGCGTGAAGGATGTCACCAAGAGCTTTACCGGCATCGGCAAGACCAGCAAGGAAGAGGCCGCCAAGGCCGAGCAGGCTGAGGAAGTCACCGAGCTGGAAGAAGTCGAGGAGCTGCCCGAGGAGACTCCTGCTGAGGCGCCCGCAGCCGAAGCTCCCAAGGCAGAGGAGACCCCTGCTGCTGAGCCTGTGAAGGCCGAGGAAAAGACCGACGCCCCCGCAGAGGCAGCACCCGTGGCCGAAGAAGCCGCCCCGCTGCCGAAGCCGCACCTGCCGAAGAGGCAAAGGCTTAATCCCCCACCGATGCACCCGCGCCCGCGGTTGCCTTATACATTGTAATCAGCCCGCCTCGCGGCGCGGCAAAGTAAAAAGGAGATCATTATTATGCGTATTGGTACTAACGAGCTGCTTATCATCCTGGTCGTCGTCCTGCTCATCTTTGGACCCAAGAACCTGCCGAAGCTGGGCAAGATGTTCGGCAAGACCATGAACAACTTCAAGAAGGGCATGGAGGAGTCCGAAGACGAGGACGCGACCACTGCCAAGGCCGAGACCAAGACTGAGAAGAAGGACGACGAGGAGTAATCTGTGGCTACGAACGTAAAGCGCAAAAAGAAAGCCGAAGTCATGCCTGACGACGGCAACATGACGCTGACGGGCCACCTGAAAGAGCTGCGCAACCGGCTGATCGTCTGCGCCGTGGTGTTCGTGGCGGCGGTCGTGGTCACACTGGCTTACGCCGACCGCCTCATCGACCTGCTGACCGCCATGGGCCAGGGGTTCTACACCTTCGTGTCCATCGCCCCGCAGGAAAAGCTGATGCAGTATTTCCGCGTCTCCCTGCTGGCGGCTGTGGTCGTCACAGTGCCTGTGGCGCTGTATCAGGTGTACGCCTTTGCAAAGCCCGGCCTGAAAAAGAGCGAGACCTTCTTCCTCAAGCTGGTCATCCTGCTGGGTCTGGCCCTCTTTGTGGTGGGCGTGATGTTCGCCTACAAGCTCATGATGCCCTTCATGCTCCGGTTCCTCAGCACCGGCATCGAGGGCGCCGACTACATCCAGACCACTACCAGTATCGAGAGCTATGTCAGCCTCTGCCTGACCATGTTCATCATCTTTGGCTGTGTGTTTGAGATGCCTCTGGTCACCATCATCCTCTCCAAGATGGGCATCGCCAACCCCGAGATCTTGAAAAAGGGCCGGGGCGTTGCCATCGTGCTCATCTTCTTCATCGCAGCTGTCGTCACCCCGCCGGACATCGTGTCCCAGTGCATGGTAGCTATCCCCATGGTGCTGCTCTACTTTGTCAGCATCTTCCTGAGCGGCATCTTCTACAAGCCCCGCTCTGAAGACGGCGATGACGAAGAGGACGCGGAAGAGGAAGACGAGGACTAAGGCTTTTTCATCCGTCACGAAAGCGCACTCTGCTGCTTGCAGGGTGCGCTTTTTTCCGGCCTGTTTTATGCCATTCTGCCAAAAAGGCGGTGTTATTTCCGTCTGATTGCATAAAAACCGGCCCGCCCCCTGCTCTTTTGGCCCGGAGTATGTTATACTGATGTCAAATGATAACCGGCGGGCGACCGCCGCAGAAAAAAGGGGTAAATGAGTTATGAAAGAATACGCATTCGGCATCGACCTCGGCGGCACCACGGCCAAGGTCGGCCTGTTCACCACCTCGGGCGCTCTGCTGGAAAAGTGGGAAGTCCCCACCGATACCTCCAACGCCGGTGAGCACATCCTCGAGAATCTGGCCGACGCCATCCACGCCAAGATGGCCGAGAAGGAGATCACCTCCGAGCAGGTGGAGGGCGTCGGCATCGGCGTCCCCGGCCCCGTGCTGGACAGCCGCGTCGTCCCCATCATCTGCGCCAACCTTGGTGGCTGGGGCGAACGGAACGTCTCGGCCCAGCTGTCCGGCCTGCTGGACGGCATGAAAGTGCTGGTGGGCAACGACGCCAACGTGGCTGCTCTGGGTGAGATCTGGATGGGTACGGCCAAGGGCTGCCGCAGCGCAGTCATGGTCACGCTGGGTACCGGCGTCGGCGGCGGCGTCATCGTCAACGGCAAGGTCATCGACGGCGCACACGGTGCCGGCGGCGAGATCGGCCACATCACCGTCAACCGTCACGAGACGGCCACCTGCGGCTGCGGCAAGCACGGCTGCCTCGAGCAGTATTCCAGCGCCACCGGCGTGGTCCGCTGCATGAAGAAGCTGCTGGACGAAAACCCCGACGCAGACTGCGTCCTGCGCGGCAAGGATTTTGAGGCCAAGGACGTCTTTGATGCCGCCCGCAACGGCGACGCCCTCGCTGCCCGCGAGGTGGACGAGATGACCGACACCCTCGGTATGGCTCTGGCCTCCATTGCCAGCACCACCGACCCCGAGATGTTCCTCATCGGCGGCGGCGTGGCCCGCGCAGGCGACGTCCTCTTCGACCCGCTGGTGGAGCACTTCAAGACCTACGCCTTCAAGTCCTGCCGCGAGACGCCCATCAAGGACCGCAAGCCTCGGCAACGACGCCGGTATTTACGGTGCCGTGCGGCTCATTGTCGGAGAGTGATCGTTTCTTTTTGATATAAAAATAAGAGGCTGCCTGCAAAGTACAACCTCTCAGTCTCGCTGTCGCTCGACAGCTCCCCTAGTAGGGGAGCCTCTGGCGAAGAGATGAGGCTTTCCGCCATGCCAAAGCCTCCCCTCGGTAGGGGAGGTGGCACGGCGAAGCCGTGACGGAGAGGTTACTTGCAGCAGCCTCTTTTATTTTTGTGATCAAGCTTATAACGTATCTTCCCCGGGCAGCTGATTCCACAGGCGGTAGTAGACGCCCTTTTTCGCCAGCAGCTCATCGTGGGTGCCAGACTCCTCGATACCCTCTGCGCCCAGCACAAGGATACGGTCGTAGTCCTTGATGGTGGTCAGTCGGTGGGCGATGGTCAGGGTCGTGCGGCCATGGGCCAGCTTTTCGAGGCTCTGGCCCACAAGGATCTCGCTCTCGTTGTCGAGGGCGCTGGTGGCCTCGTCCAGAATGAGGATGGGCGGGTTCTTCAGGAAGACCCGCGCGATCGCAATGCGCTGCTTCTGACCGCCCGAGAGCTTGACGCCGCGCTCACCCACATAGGTATCAAAACCGTCCTTCAAGGCGCTGATAAAGCGCTCTGCGCCCGCCAGACGGGCCGCTTCAATGATCTCCTCCCGGGTCGCGCCGGGCTTGCCGTAGGCGATGTTATCCGCCACCGAACCGCTGAACAGATAGACGTCCTGCTGGACGATGCCGATGTCCTCCCGCAGGCTCTTGAGGGTGACGTGCTGGATGTCCTGCCCGTCGATGAGGATACGCCCTCCCGTCACCTCGTAGAAGCGGGGGATGAGGTTGCAGAGCGTCGTCTTTCCGCCGCCGGACGGGCCGACCAGCGCCAGACGCTCACCGGCCTTGATGTCAAGGCTGACATGGTGGAGCACCTTGTTGTGGTCGTCGGGGTACTCGAAGCTGACGTCCTCGAAACGGATGGCGCCCGGGCCGGGCTGCAGAGGCTTTGCGTCCTCGGCATCCTTGATGGTCACGGGGGTATCCATGATCTCCGCAAAGCGCTCGATGCCGGTCATGCCGCGCTGGAACTGCTCGGCGAACTCGACGATGCGGCGGATGGTGGCGATGAGAGTGGTGACGTAGAGCATATAAGCCACCAGGTCACCGGCGGTTATCTTGCCGTACACCAGCGACAGACCGCCCGCAAGGATGACCACCAGATACATCAGGCCGTCGAACAGGCGGGTGGAGGTGTTGAACGCAGCCATGGCGTAGTAGCCCAGCGTCTTGATGTGCTCGAAATCCTTGTTGCCCCTGGCGAATTTCTCGCGTTCTTCGTCCTCGGCGGCGAAGGCCTTCACCACGCCCTGACCCAGCAGGCTGTCCTCGATGGTGGCGTTCAGCTCACCGATCTGGACGCGCTGCTGGCGGAACCGGGCGCGCAGGCGCTGGTTCAGCTTGACGGACACGACGCCCATCAGCGGCACGCAGGCGAACACCGCCAGCGTCAGCGGCACACTGGCCTGACACAGGATGAGGAAGGACGCCAGGATCTTGATGCCCGCGATGAAAAATTCCTCGGGGCAGTGGTGGGCGAACTCGGTCACATCGAACAGGTCGTTGGTGATGCGGCCCATGATGGTGCCGACCTTGGTGTTGTTGTAGTAGGTGTGGTCGAGCTTGAGCAGGTGGTCGAAGGCGTCCCGGCGCATGTCCGTCTCGATGTGGACGCCCATGATGTGGCCGATGCCCGACATGAAATACTGCGCAGCACCGTCGATGATGCGGAGCACGAAGTACACTGCCGCCAGCTTGAGCACGATGCCCGCCGTGAGGGTGATGCCCACGCCCATGGCGGAGTTGGTGATGGTGCTCATGATCTTGGGCAGGATGATGTCGCACAGGGTGGTCATCGCCGCACAGAACAGGTCGATGAACAGAGTCTTTTTGTATTTTGCCAGATAGGGCAGAAAGCGCCGGATGAGGGCGCCGCTGCTGGTGTGCCGCACTGCGGGGTCGTTAACTTTTTGCATAGTTCCTCCATTTTTCAAGCTGGCTGCCCTCTCAGGCCGCTTATTTCTTACTATAATCTCTCTCGCCGTAGATGGCCGTACCAATGCGCACGAGGGTCGCACCTTCGCGGATGGCGTTCTCAAAGTCGCCGCTCATGCCCATGGAGAGGGTCTCCATCTTCACGTTCTGGTACCCCCGCTCCCCGGCCTGCACGAACAGCTTGTACACCTGGGCCAGATACCGGCGGTTCTGGGCGTCGTCGTCGTTGACGGGCGGGATGGCCATCAGACCCTTGACCCGGATGTGCTCTTCTGCGGCGGCAGCGTCCAGCAGGGGCCAAAGCTGTTCCGGCGAGACGCCCGACTTCGACTCCTCGCCGCCGATGTTCACTTCCAGCAGGACGTCCTGCACGATGCCGGCCTTGGCGGCTTCCTTTTCGATCGCGGCCAGCAGATGCTCGCTGTCCACGCTCTGGATGAGGCTTGCGCGGCCCAGCACCTTCTTGATTTTGTTGGTCTGCAAATGGCCGATAAAGTGACTGGGCTTGCCGCAGTAAGCACCGGCGTCGTAGTTGGCGCAAAGCTCCTGCACATGGTTCTCGCCGAACACATCGATGGCAAGGGCCGCGCTGGCGGCGACGGTGTCCGCGGTGCGGGTCTTGCAGGCCGCGCAGAGCTGCACTTCGGCGGGGTCGCGGCCTGCTTCCCGGGCCGCTGCGGCCATCTTTTCGCGGATAGCCTCCACTGCCTCCCGCATCTCTTCCAGATTCTTTTCCGCCATAAGGCTCAGTCCTCCTCGGTATATTTTGCGCGCTCGCCGCCGATGAGCTTCGGGCGGGTGCGGGCGCAGAGAATGTTGGCCTCGCCGATCTTTGAAAGGCTCAGCCGCACCGGCACAGCCACCCGGCGCAGATGCATTCCGATGAGGGTGCCTCCGATGTCGATGCCTGCGTGGGCGCGGATCTCCTCCACCGCGATGGGGTCTTTGAACTGCTTCCAGCAGGTGGTGGCCCAGCTGCCGCCCGCATGGGGACGCGGCACGACGCAGACTTCCTCCCAGCCGTATTTCTCAGCGGCTTCCCGCTCAATAATGATGGCCCGGTTGAGGTGCTCACAGCACTGTGCGGCCAGCCAGATGCCGTTTTCGGCCAGCACCGGTGCGACGCCGGCGTAGACAGCCTGTGCAGCCTCAAGGCTCGAGTCCTTGCCGATGTGGCCGCCGACGATCTCGCTGGACGAGCAGCCCACCACAAAGACATCGCCCTTTTTCAGCTTTGCCTGGGCCAGCAGCTCCGTCACAGCCTGTCGCGCTTCGGTCTCGATTTGCTTTTTGAACTCTTCCGTCATAAAAAAACACCTCGTTTTATACTCTTGCAGACAGCAGGCTGGCAGAGCCTGCCGCGCCGAAATACACTTTGCTTCCCGCCGGGCACACCGCCGTGCAGCCGTCCAGCTCTCTGCCTGAGAATGTCTGCTTCCAGCTTCCGTCGGCGGTGTCCACAGCCTCGGCGCAGGGGGCGTCCGCAGGCAGCTTGAACAGCTTCTTCTGGATGTTCTCACCGGCCCGCAGGGCGATGCCCCGCAGAAGGGTGCTGTCCGCGTGCTTTTCCAGCCAGCCGCTGCGGGTCCAGCGGTAGCTGATATAGAGAGTGCCGTCCTCGTCCAGCGCCAATGCGCCGGGGTATCCCGGCAGGCCGGACACAAAGCTCCCGCAGTTTTTGCCGCCGGCGGTCAGCTCCCGGGCGTCGGCGTCCACACTCCAGATGCAGCGATTCCCGAGGTCAGAAACGTACAGCGTTCGGTCATCCTCCGAGAGGGCCAGACCAGCCGCACCGGCCACGCCGCCCAGCACCTGTTCCACTGTCCGGGCCGACGGGTCATACACATAGACGCAGCCCGTGCCGGTGTGGGCGATGAGCTCGGTGCGGAGAGCGCTTCCAGCCCGTTTTTCGCAGCGGCTTCGCTGGACACGGCGAAATAGACCTTCCCGTCCGGGCCGGTCTCCACCGCCGACAGCACACCCAGCGGTGCGCCGTCGATCTGAGTCACCACCTGTTCCACTGAGGTCCCCCAGCTGTCATGCCGGGCGCGGCAGAGCGCCCCGCCGGAGGACGTCACCACCGTCAGCCACAAGTCGCCGTCAGCGTCGAAGGCAAAGCTGGTCAACTCGCCCTCCACCGACAGGATGGCCGCGTAGTGTCCTCCGTCGGTGCGGACAAGGTCGCTCTGACGCTTTTTTCATTGGCCCGCACCGTTGTAGGCAGCAGCGTAGACAAGGCCGTCCTGGGTACGGACGCAGTCCACGCCCAGATAGCCGCCCAGCTTCCAGCTGTCCTTGCTGTCGGCGGAGAGGGCCGTCTGCGCGGCACCGGTGTCCTGCCGCACATCCGGGGCGGTGTAGGCTTTCGGCGGCGTGTCAATGGGCCGCAGCAGCAGGCCGTACGCCAGCGCCGCCAGCATCAGCAGGGCAAAGATGTTGCTGGCCACCCGGAAGCGGGTCATCAGAGCTTCCCGCTCGATGGCGGCCTGTGCTTCCAGCTGGGCCTTCCGGCGGGCAGCGGCGGCAGATGTGCGCTGGGCGCGGCGGAGCCACCGGTCCGCAAAGAGGGCCACGTTCGGCCCCACCGTGATGGATGCAATGAAGAGGAGCAGTACCAGCTCTACGAATCCAATGCGCATGAACAGTTTTTCCTTTGTATTTGTCAGATTTCGGGGAAGTCTTTTATCATTGTAGTATAGCACACTTCGGCTTTTCTGCGCAAGATGAGGCCAAGCTTGACAGCCCCCGAAGCGGCCCTTTATAATCGGAGCAGACACGAAACGCACCCACTGGGATGTTTTCCCAAAAAATCTACTCAAACTTCACAAAAATTCCTAATTGATAGGGTATGATAGACTTAAACGCAGTATACAGTTCCGCCGGGCTGGCTCTGAGCAGCCTCCGGCGCTTGGGAGATAGAAGCTTTTAGGAGGAATGCCTTATGGCAAAAATTCTTATCGTTGACGACGAGCCCCGCATCCGGGAGCTCATCCGGGAGAATTTACAGTATTCGGGCTACACCTGCGAGGAGGCAGGGGACGGCTCCGCCGCCCTGTCGCTGCTCACCGGCGGCGGCTACGATTTGGTCATCCTCGATTTGATGATGCCCTTCATGGACGGCATGACCTGCCTGCGGGAGATGCGCACCCGCCGCATCAACACCCCCGTCATCATCCTGACGGCCCGCGGCGAGGAGTACGACAAGCTTGCCGGCCTCGAGGGCGGCGCTGACGACTATGTGGTCAAACCCTTTTCCCCCCGGGAGCTGGTGGCCCGTGTCAAGGCCGTGCTCAACCGCACCATGCCCCGCACCGAGGCTTCTGACAGCACCATGACCTTTGGGGAGCTGTCCATCGACACGGCCAGCCACACCGTCAAGGTGTCGGGCGAGGAAGTGAGCCTCACACCCAAGGAGTTCGACCTGCTGGTCTTTCTGGCCTCCAACAAGGGAATCGCCCTCAGCCGCGAGAAGATTCTGCAGAAGGTGTGGAACTATGACTACTTCGGCGAGGACCGCACCGTGGACACCCACGTCAAGATGCTGCGCGGCCATCTGGGCAAGTGCCGCGGCTACATCGCCACTGTCTGGGGCATCGGCTACAAGTTCGACCCCGACGCGGCGCGTTAAGCGGAGGCTCTGCTCTTCATGCGGCAAACGAGCAAAACACGGCGCACCATCGGCATCCGGGGCCAGCTCATGGGCTTTCTGTGCTTCATCTGCCTTTTGCTGGTGGGGCTGTTCTGGTTTCTGAGCACCCAGCTGCTGGAGCCCCTGTACACCACCCATATCCAGAAGCAGCTCACCGAGCAGGCTGAGGCCATCGTGGCCCGGATGGACGAGGCCATCGGGAAGGGCGAGACCATCTCCTACTGGGCCTTCGGCAGCCGGCTGTACGTCAACAACACCTTCTTCAACGCGCTGCAGGACGACATCTTCGAGCTGGGCGGGATGAGCAGCTTCTGCATCGACATCTCCGACACCACCCTGCGGCAGATCTTCAAGGTGGATAACCTGTCCTACTGCAACCTTCACCGCACCCGCCCCACCGACACTGCCGACGAGCAGACCGCCTACACCACGGCCCGCGCCATGCGGCAGCTCTGCCGGGAGAGCGGCGGCACAGTGGTGCGGAAGATAAACCCGCCCACGCCCTCCGGCTCCGTCCAGCTGATGGTGGGCCGGATGACCTCCGACGGAAATTACACTGTGCTGGTGACTACCAGCCTGATGCATGTGGCCGAGGCCGGCAAGGTGCTCAGCACCGTCCTGCCGCTGGCTGCGGCCCTCATTTTCGCGTTCTCGATGTCGGCGGCATGGTTGTTCAGCGAGTGGTTCACAAAGCCTCTGCGGGCTCTCTCCGGGGCTGCGCGGCAGGTGGCACAGGGCAACTACGCCGTCCATGTGGACTCGGTGCGGAACGACGAGCTGGGCGACCTGGCCCAGGAGTTCAACCACATGGCAAAAGAGGTCCAGCACGCCTCCCAGATGCAGCGCGACCTGCTGGCCAACGTCTCCCACGACCTGCGCACCCCGCTCACCCTCATCAAGGGCTATGCCGAGACGGTGCGCGATTTGACCGGCGACGACAAGAAGCACCGCGACGAGCAGATGAACATCATCGTGGACGAGACCGACCGCCTGACGGCCCTTGTTTCCAGCGTCATGGAGCTGAGCAAGGTCACGAGCGGCGCACTCAAGTGCGAGAAGGTCCACTTCGACATGGGCCAGCTCTGCGACGAGGTGAGCGAGCGTTACGACGCCGTCTGCGCCCAGAACGGCTGGCAGCTCAAGCTGGAAATCCCTGACGAAGAACTGCCGGTCTGTGCCGACCCCGACATGATGCAGCGCGCTCTGCATAACCTTTTGGGCAACGCCATGCACCACATCGGCGAAGATGGCATCTTCGTGCTGCGGGCGCTGCGCTGCCCCGAGGGCGTCCGGGTGGAGGTGGAAGACCACGGCCCCGGCATCTCTGCCGAGGACCTGCCCTATATCTTCGACCGCTACTACCGCTCCCGCTCCGACGCGGGCAAGCAGGGGACCGGCCTCGGCCTCTCCATCACCAAAGCCATCTTCCAGCAGCACGGCTTCCGCTTCGGCGTCCACAGCACTGTGGGCAAAGGCACTGTGTTCTGGTTCATCATGACCGATACCGAAGATGCAACTGCACAATAAAGCTGCCGACATTTGTCTTTTCTTCCAAAATCGTATTTCTCTCTTGATGTTTTTTCTTCGACGCCTATAATCGAGTTGGATTCAATTTATTGTATCGTGTAATACAGGAGGAAAGAATATGAAGCCCTGTCCGCATTTTCTGAAAAGATTCGCAGTTCTGGCAGCTGCCTCACTGATTCTGAGCGCGGTCACTTTAAGTGCCAGTGCCGCAGCAGCTCCCGTAAAGTATGAAGAAAAGCGTTCCACGGTTACCACTGTCGATGGCGCACAGAAAAAGAAAGATCTGGCTGTGACCGTCGAATATCAGATCGGCTCCACCTCTATCCGGGCTTATACTGTAGAAAAGGATGAGGTCATCGGTGTATCAAAGGACATGTGGTCTCTTTATGGTGCCTTTACTTCTGATTGGATCACCGATGGCACCTATACCCTCTCTCAGCCGCTGAACAGTGTGGAACAGATCCCTGTAAGCGTTCCTTACGGCGACACAGCCCGCACGAACGAGAGTTATTTTGTATTCCATGTTCCCGAAGGCACCGTCGTCACTACTCCTTCCTGGAGTTATAACATGGACCTTTATAAGGGCAAGACCATTGCAGATGTAAAAGCCGTAGTGGAAGCCGGTCAGGACCCCAATACCCTCATTGACATTGAGGACGATTACGACCCCTTCGGGCCCGATCTTGAATATACCGACACTTCTGCGATCTATCACCTCCGTAAAGGTTACCTCTACCGTGTAAGCGTCAGCTCCGCCGAAGAGTCTTTCCCTGTTCCGGAGAATTTCTATTTCTGTGTAGATTAAACAACGACCAAAAACAGGAGCGAAAAGCCGCAGGCTTTCCGCTCCTGTTTTTCATGCCGCATTTTCTCTCTGGCAGTACACCACTACCCTCGCTTTTCCACCGGGAGTACAGGTGTAGAGCACGAGAGGACAGCCGCCCTCCCGCAGGGCTTCGGGTTCTTCGGGCGAGACCTGCGCAGTCCGCTCCACAGTGTACACTGCCTCAGCGCCGTCCTGTGAAGTGAAACGCACCTCGTCGCCTTCCGAAAGGCTGCTCAGCCGCCCGAAATGGGACTTGTAGTTGTGGGCCGCGATGACAAGGTCTCCGCCCGCCGTACTGCCGCATTGACGGCAGGGCGAGACCTTGAGGTTCGCTTTGCTCCACTCGGTCTGCACCGGCAGTTCCAAGCCCAGAGCGGGGATGGTCAGCACCCCCAGATACTCCCGCTCGATGCTTGACGCCGGGGTTTCCGAAGCCGACTCCGATTCGGACTCTGCATCTTCCGTGGGCAGGCTTTCCGCACTGTCTGCGGGCTGTTCTGTCTCCGACACTGCCGCGATGCTCTGGCTCTGGCGCAGCTGGCTCACCGCCAAAGCGGCCTGAGCGCCTGCCCTTGCATCCTCGAGCCGGTCGTAGACGTAGAGGCAGACCGCTGCCAGCACCAAGGCACTGCCCAGCATCAGGCAGAGCCGCTCCGGCACCAGCCTACGCATCGTGTCTGCGCTTCCGGCTCAGCCAGAGGCCAGCCGCCACGAGAGCGATGCCCCCGCCTGCCAGCACCGGCACGGGCCAGAGCAGCTGGCCGGTCTGGATGAGGGTCCCCACCGGTTCCGGCTCCGCAGCCGGGATGACTTCATCCGGCATCTCTGCCGAGGGTGTCGGCGGACGGATGACTGTTATCTCGCCCGGCTGATCCACCGGCTTCGGGGTCGGCGTCAGCTTATCCGGCACATAAGGCGGCGTCACCGGTGGGGGAAGGGGGTCGGTGCTGCGGTAGCTGTTCTTGAAGACCAGTTCCGCCTTTGCCCCGTCGTCCCCATCCCGCCGGACAGACACGTGTCCTTTCAGCTCACCGTCGGTGTCCCACGCCACCATGACTTTCAGGTAAAAGACGGTGTCGTCGTAGTCGGCCCGTTTCCGTCCGCCTGCGTCCTGAGTGACCGTATACTCGTATATGCCGGGCGCGGTGTAGACGATGGTATCAAAAGTCTTCGTCAGGGTCTTGTCGTCGGCGTCGCGGCAGTCCCGGGCCGGAAAATCCAGCTCAGCCTCGTCGTCACAGCCTTCCGGCATCGGCGCGCCGTCCAACGCGGTCAGCCGCACCGTCAGCGTCTCGTCAGCTGCCTCTCCGGTGCAGCGGACGGACGCCTCCAGTTCCAGCTCCGCCCGCTGGTCTGCGGCCAGAGCGGGCAGGGCAGCGCTTACTGCAAGCGCTGCTGCCAGCAGGGCCGCTGCCATTTTCGGGAGCCTTCTCATGATAAGCTCTCCTCCTTTCCGTTTTGCAGGTCTGACATTGGTTCCATTCGGGCCAGCACCACCGTCCGCGCGTCGGTGTACTCCCCCGAGCAGGTAGCCATCGCCAGGAACTGCGCTCCTTCCGGCTCCTCTTCCAGCGCACGGAGGGCCTGTGCATCCATCTGAAGGGCATTCTCCTCCACAAAGGGGAGCAGCCCGCCTGCGTCCGAGCGCCACTTGCCCGGGGCAAAGATGGCCTGTTCCGACGCAGGCACCACAAGGCAGGCCAGCACTTCCAGCCGATAGCTCCCGCCGGGCAGCGTCAGGGTGCCGGTGGTATTCTGGCGGAAGAATGCGCCGTCCTTGTATTTGTCGAGGTCGCCGAACATCCGCCCGTTCTCCATATGGTGGCCATAGAGCAGGGAATACCGCCCGCTGAAGTCCGCATCGCAGTCAACATCCAGAAAGATGCTTCCCGCCAGCGCAAAGCTGCCGTAGACGTCGGTGTTCAGATAGGTGAAATTGCTCTCGCCCTGCACCACCGGGTAGTCGATGGCCGTGCCGTCCAGCGTCAGCCACCCGCAGACATCGGGGTTGATGTCCCGCAGCTGGCCGAAGGAGAGGCTGTTGTCCTCCTGCGGCTGGGGCTTGAAGGCCAACAGCCCGGCCTGCACATTGTCGGCAGCGGCGTACACCCGGCTGTTGTCCCACAGCGCATAGCCTGACCAGACCACCGCCAGCAGCACCATCAGGGCTGTCACCCCGTCCAGCAGGCCGTTCGCCGCCCGCAGGGCCATCTTCTGCCACCGGATGTTCCTCACCTCCCTTGCCTTATTTCCTCCGCGCTTACTTCTGATGGCGGCGGCGCAGGGTCAGCAGCAGCCCGACGCCCGCAGCACCCGTCAGGGTGAAGAGATAGGGTGCGCTGTCCAGCACCACACCGGCATCCACGGTGCCGCCCTTGGTGTTGGTGAAGTTCGCCTGCTCGACCGCCTCATCCACTTCGCCCTCGGTGCCAGTCTCCGTCGTCACATAGTCTGCGACCGGCGTCTCAGACACCTTGTTACTCGACACCGTAGGGCAGGTTCTCGATGGTGGATGGTATCGTCGTCGTTTCAGATAGAAAGTTGCTCCGTCGTCTCGCCGGGCTTGATCTCGATCGAGGTGGGGTTCGCGTCATAGCTGCCGCCGGTGATGGCGTAGCTGTCCTGATAGGTCTTGCCCTCCTCGCCGGTCAGCTGCACCGTGAACTCGAAGTATTTGTCCTTATTGCCCATGATGCCTCGACGTCCTTGTGGACTTCCAGCTTACCGGCAGAGTAGAGGTTGTCGAAGTCGTCTTTCTTGCCCTCGCCGGTGGACTCCGGGTCCTCGGTGTGGACAGCGGCAATTCGGAGCTTGCCGTCCTGCTCGATGACCGTCACCCGCAGCAGGATGGCGTCGTCGTAGTAGGTCACGCCTGCGCTGTTGCCCGCCACCTCATGGATGATGTAGGTGTAGACACCCACGCTGTTGTACTTGGGCAGCTGAATTTCGATCTGCCTGGTCTTGTTCGCGCTGCCTGCTTCGCCCTGCTGATAGGTCACGTCGCCGACGATCGGCATATAATCTGCGGCGTCAATGCCCTCCGATGCGTCGGTCACGGTACCCGGGTCGATCGTAAACGTAAAGGTCTCTTTCGGGGAGAGCGTACCCGTGTTGGCCAGCTCGTAGTTTTTGGTGAGATACACCCGGGACATATCCTCATACGGAGGACCTTGCACCTGTGCCGCAAAGGCGGGCATGACGTTGACACCCATGGCCAGAGAGATGGAAAGCACACCTGCGAGAAGCTTTTCTACCTTGTTCTGTTTCATCCTAGAGTTCCTCCTATGTTGTCTTGTATGGTTTTTGGCGGCTCAGAGCCCCCGCCGCCGGATGAGGGTGATGACTTTTGCCTTGACCGCACTGCACTGCACCGGGCCGAAGTCACGGCTGTCCTCGGCCTGTGTGCGGCAGTCGCCCAGAATGAAGACGCTGTCCTCCGGCACAGCGTAGGGGTAGCTGAGCAGAGATTTGGGGTAGGTGGGGTAGAGGATGCCGCCGCCCTGTGCCGAGCCGTTGACCTCCACAACGCCGCTCTCGCTCAGGGTCACGATGTCCCCGCCCCGGGCCAGCACGCGGCCCACCCGCAGCCTTCCCGAGCGCTCATATACCACGACATCATTCTTGGCATAGTCTTTTTCCAGCCGGCAGCCCAGCACGAGGTCGCCGTCCTTCACGGCGGGAAACATCTCGTTGCCGGACGCCTGCGTCACCAGATACACCTGCGTCAGAAGCACCCAGAGCACGGCGGCGAACACCGCCAGCCGCACCGCCAGACTGCGCACTTCCCGCAGCAGGGGCGTTTTTCCGGTCTTCGCCGGTCCAGACAGGTTCGCTTCCGGCGTCCCGGGCGGGGCCTCCGGGGCAAGCGCCTCGTTTGGTTCCTTCACTCATCTTCCTCCTTTTTTCTGTTTTGCAGCCCAGAACGGCCGCACCGGCACACAGCATCAGCGGCAGCCCGAAGAAGTCTGTCTCCACGCCGGTGTCCGGGTCTATATCGGCCAGAACGTAGTGGGCATAGAAATTGACGACGCCGTTTTCCAAGCTCTTCGTCGGTGGGCTCATAGCCCTTTTCCCACTCGTCCTGCGATACCTTTTCCTTCGGGTCCGGCTCATCCGTCACCGAACCGGGGAGCTCTTTGTACCAGCCGTCGAAAACGTAGCGCGCACCGCCGATGTCGAGCTCTTTTTCGATGTCCGCCGTCGTCTCTTCCACCCGCTCGCCGCTCTGGTACTCGCGGCTTTCCCGGATGCTGTAGTCGTCCTCGCCCGGGGCGCGGACGTTGAACCGGGCCGTGAAGTTTTTCCTGCTCTTGACGCTGATGATGCAGTCGATGTGCTTATCCGGTTCTGTCCCGTTGTTGCGCGAGATCTTGTACGGCGTCACCACGATGCTCTCCAAATCTTCCTGCGTCAGCCCTTCGACGCCGGTAGCCTCTTCGATGGTGTCCTTATATTCGTCCCATATCTCATCGACGACCTCGTCCCAGTAGTCATCGCCCGGTTTCAGCGACCATGCGTCACCAATCGCGCCGCCCGGCCACGATACAACATAGTCTGACACATTTGTCAGGATGTTCTTGCCGTTATCTTCCCATGCCGCGCCGTAGGTCTTCACCTTGCCGGACCCACTTGCACTCGCTGTTGTCCGGCGCCACTGGCTGGGGTCATTGCTGCCGGGCAGACTGGTGGGGGTCTTGAGCAGGAAGACTGCCGCCGACTCTTCCTGAGTCCAATCCCCCCAGCCCGGTGCATCCTCATCAAGTTCGTCCGCAGGCAGGGCGTTTTTGTCCTCGGCTACGCTGTCGTCAGCCAAGTCGGCATCTTCCTCAGAGAATCTGTCTTTTTCGGGCTGCTCTGCCTCATCCAGAGGCGTTTCATCCTCGGCGGCAGGCCGTTCTTCCGACAGCTCCGGCAGAACGGCGATGTCTTCCTCCTCGTCTAAAACGGGCTCTTCCTGCTGGGCCTCATCGTCGGTGAAAGAGGCGTAGAGGCTGCACTCGCTGTCCGCTTCCGGCCAGAGCAGTCCTTCATCCGGCATGAAGCGGATCGCCGTCCCTTCGTCGTCCCGGCTGTACCAGAAGCGGAAGCTCTTTCCCTCCACCTCCGGCTCTTCGGGCATCAGAAGTTCTTCGCCGCTGCCCACGATCTGTTCCGCGTAGGGCAGGCCGCCGTCGGCCTCGTCCGACTCGCTGAGCCAGAAGAGATAGGTCTTCTCAAAATGCTCGTCCGCTTTGACGGCCCCGCTGTCCGGCGTCGGCGTCTCTTCGGGCAGCCCGATGTCGTCGAGCCCGTCCACCACGACGGGGATGCCGCCTTCTGCGGGCAGGAGCACCGGCTCGTCTGTCCGGATGTCCTCTTCTTCGTCCCCGGCAGGCTCGTCCTCTATTTCCTCGTCCCATGTCTGGTCCGGCACGCTGTCCGTCCGCTCCGGCCCTTCGGCAAATGCGGGCAGTAGACAGCCGCACAGCAGTACCAGCACGATGCACAGTGCTGCGGCGCGCAGTGTCAGCCGCCTCCGTTCCAGTCGATTCCGCATACAACAGCCCTCCTTCATTCTCGCTCCCGGCGGGGATGCCGCCCTTTGCGTTATCAGGATACCGTTTACCGGACACGAAGGATGTCATTGCGTGCCAGTGCAAAAAATTTTGCGCATGAAAAAACCGCCGCCGGGGTCTTTCGACTCCGGCAGCGGTCTGCTGTCTCCGAATTTTCGGTTTTCAGGTGCGGGTGGTGGCTTCCATGCAGTGCTCTGAGGGGGCGTAATATTCCATCAGAGCAATGTAATTCTCGCAGTGATGGCAGAACGCCGCCCGGATGGCGTCGTCGGGCGCGCTCTTCATTGCCACGAACATCAGGATGTACTTTGCAATGAGGCTCACAGCCTCGCTCTCGAGGCCATAGCAAAGGCCCACGGCCAGGATCGGCACGACGATCTGCTGCGCACGGATGGGGATATTCTCCGCATCGACCCGCTTGAGCACGGCACGGCTCATGGTAGATGCCGCCCAGACGGCACGGGAGATCTTCCAGTAATCCATGTTCTTCAGATGGGTGAGAGTGCGCAGCCGCTGGATGACCTCGCCGTCGTCCAGAACTTTGTTCTGCGTGACCTCCTCCTCCGAGCGGATGAAGGCACACTGTATCATGTCCATCAGCGCGGCTTCGTATTTTTCGTGGTAGTTCTCGCGGGAGATGAAGTACTCCTCCATACTGAGCATGACTTCGTCCGTTTCTTTGTCGGTAGCCAGCCAGCTGAAGTCCAGCGGCGTCGGGCCAAAATCATTCTTGCCCATCTCGTTCAGGTCTTCCAGCTCTTCCTCGTTCCGGGTGGAGGGAAGGAAGCGGTCGTTGCCATTCCGGTGGAAGCTCCACTCTTCGGGCAGAAGATGCGGCACGATGTCGCCGCTGGAGATGATGTTGAAGATGTTGCTCTCGCCCCAGCTCTCTTTCAGGCTGCCGTCGGCGTTGTGGTTGTTGTCGTAGTCCTGCTGCAAGTTGGGGTAGTCCTGCGGGCCGAGGGCCACCGGTGTCGCAAAGGTGTAGACGAAGACATTCTCCCGTTCCAGTCCGGGCAGCTCCTTGTTGACACGGGCAGCCAGAAGGTTCGCCACTGCCGCACCGCGGCTGTAGCCGCCCATCCAGAGCTTGACGACGCCCAGCCCCCCTTTTGCTGAGCTACGCCAGATAGTTCTTCAAATCGGCAAACACCTCATGGCACCGGGATGATGAAGCCGCTGTGGGCATGGCCCGTGCCGGTGTGCAGATTGCTCACCCACTCGCCGCCGTAACCGCCGCCGCGCAGGATGAGCGCCACGATGGTGGTGCGCTTGCCGTTCAGGGTGATGGTCTTGCGGGCCGTGGACCAGCCCACGAAGTCGCCCGCCTTGCCCACATCGACATCATAATAGCGGTATTTCACGTCGCCGAATCCCAGCTTGGTATAGGCTGCGTCGAGGCTGTTCTCGCGGCCCACGTCCCCGTTGGCCCAGTATTTCGCATCGCTGGCCCATGTATTGAAAGCAGCCGTCACCATGCCCAGCGTTGCCAGCGCCAGCTGGTGGTCGTACTGGATGGAGCTGTGCGCAAAAAAACTGTCGCTGTAGTAATATTCGTGCTCGATGTCCATCTGGCTCAGCTCGCTGCGGAAGGACATTGTATAATTGCCCGCCGGGACGCCCGGCCCACCGTCTGGCTTTTTGCCGCTGCCTCAGCCCGGGGCAGTACCAGCCCGGGCGCAAGAGCTGCACTGCAAACCAGCGCTTTACAGAAATCACGTCGTTTCATGGTCTTTCCCCCTTGCTGCTTTCATAAACCTCTGACATTTCTATCGTATAGAGGATTTGCTATAGTATACCGTATTTTTCCGGCGGATTCAATCATCAACTCTGCCGATTGGGTATGTAAAAACCGGACAGCATCACTGCTGCCCGGTCATTTTCGTATTCTCAGAGAAGCTGCGGGTCCATCTGGCGGCAGAAGTCCACGATGTGGCGGAACATCTGCTCGACCGCCGGAGCCATCGCCGTGGGGCGCTGGACAGCCAGACCCACCACCCGGTACTCTTCCGGCTCGATGGGGTAGATCTTGACCGCCGCTGTGCAGCTGCGCAGCAGCATCCGGGGCATGATGGAGATGCCGAGGCCCGCCTCCACCATGGCGATGTTGGACTGGTCGTCGATGACGTGGCAGCGGCGCTCGGTGGAGATGGAGTATTTCTTGAGGAACTGGCGCATCTCGGCGTCGGTGGCGTCGCACTGGACGACAAAGCTCTGGCCGTTCATCAGCTCCGGCGTCATAATGCCGTTTGGCGGTTCGGGCCAGTCCTGCGGTACGATGCAGAGCAGCGGCTCACGGAACAGCTCGGTCAGGTTGAACTCTTCGCGGCAGGTGGCGGACAGGAAGGCCAAGTCCACCTGACCGGTGCGCAGCCACTCCTTCACATCGTCGTAAGTACCCTGATAGACCTCGACTTCGATCTGGGGGTAGCTTGCCATGAAGCTCTTGAGGATCTGGGGCAGCAGGCCGGCGCAGACCGAGTTGAATGCACCCAGCTTCACCTTGCCCTTTTCCAGGCCGTTGAGGCGGGCGATGCTCTGCTGCAGGGCCTCGTCGCTGTTGAGCACCGCCCGGATGGACGGGTAGAGCGAAGCGCCATAGCTGGTCATGGTCACGCCGTTTTTGCCGCGGTTGAATAAGGTAAAACCAAGCTCAGCCTCCATCACCGCGATGGCATGGCTGATGGCAGAGGGGGTCAGATGCAGCTGCTGGGCTGCTTTGTTAAAGCTGCCCTGACGCGCGACTGCATCGAAAATTTCGTAAGAAAACAGCGTCATGTCCCTAGCCTCCTTCCGTTTTCAGTTCGGAGACGCCCGTTCTTCTGTGAATCTTTTTCACCTTGAGGATGTCTTGCATCAATTTTCTTTTTGAGTGTACTATCCTATCTCCGCTTTGTCAAGCATCCAAACCTTAATTTTGGACGTTGAGCCAAATTTCTGCTTTTGAAACGCCATTTATAAGGTATATTGCGCCCTTTTCCGTTCCAGTATTTTCCTGTTTTGAACAAAAAGACCGTCAGCCCTCCATCCCGGAAAGCCGTCGGTCTTCTGCGTTCTACAGATGTTTTTACTCGAGCACCAGCAGCAGGCTCATCTTGATGCGGCCCTGCGCCGTGACGCCGTGGAGACCGTTCTTGTCGAGGCGGAAGCTCTCGCCTGCGTTCAGCTCATAATTCTTCTGAATCTTCTTCATTTTTGTACCTCTGACCTCTAAAATTTTTGAAAAAATCATAGGTACAAGCCCAAAAAGCCTATATAAAACAAAAAAGACGACAAACCGTTTATCTCAACGATTTATCGTCCTTTTGGTGCGCTCGAGGGAACTCGAATCCCTGGCCCTCTGATTAAAAGAATCTAAGGTGCATCATTCGTCAAATTTCAAAAGCGCGAAGAAACGTTGATTTCATCGCATTATCGCAAAATTAATATTTGCACACACCGCATTATTTGCATACAGTGTAACGCTTTGCAACCGTTATCCAGCTATTCAGGTGTGCAAAAAGTGTGCAAAAATGTGCAGACGGGCAAAACAAAGCCCAATGGACAAATCAACCACCGGTTTTATGGCAGGGTTTAGGACATCCGAACAGACACCAATTGATATAGAAATGAGGTTCACCATGAACAAACTGCTTTCCTGCCGCTTCAATATGGACACCAGCCGGGTAGAATCCCGGTTTGCCGATGGCTCCACCGTTGCCATCGACTGTATCGCTATCGAGGATGAGTACGGCAACACCCCGGCACAGCGAGCAGAACTGGACTGGCTGCTCTACAATAAGCCATTGGAGTACGCCCAGCTTGTGCTGGGTGGAGAGATAGAGCATTATCTTTCCCTTGGCTGTGACCATGGCAGACTGGAAGATTGATGATTCAGCAGCTATTCGCAAAAAATTAAAGAATCATCTTTACAAAGGCCATTGCTATTTGAACGCAAATCGAATATAATATAGATAGGAAAGCGGACGTCATTCCGCTGGTGTGGCTGACACCTAAAATCCGATCTGATGCAGGACGTAAGGGCCTGAGGTTGGCGGGCAACGATAAAACCCGAAAGCGATGCAGGACATAGGGGCCTGAGGTTGGCGGACAACGATAAAAATCAGTCGCAAGGGACATCGGACAGCACCACGGTGTTGTAGGTGTCCCTTTTATTTTGTAAAAACGCAAAGGAGCGCAGAATCAACCATGACGAAAAAGAAGCACTGTCCATCGTTTTTTCCTGTGCGCCATTGTATAAAGAAAATCTGGTAGACAGAAGCCTATTGTTCATCACCACGGACAAGCACAAGAATGTCCATTGTCTGGAAGTCACATTCGATATTGGTAACTTCTTGCACATGACAGGCTTTAAGCTGCGCAAGCCTGGCATCAATGCCCGACACTTTTTCAATCTGTGCTATGACAAGCGTCTGACCGAAGCGGACTTTGAATTTTCCGCAGACGGAACCACCGAAATGAAAATGCGGGTTCTGCCCAGTCTGATGAAGAAGAACCTCTCCGCAAAAATGTTGGGCGATTACAACATGAGCCAGCCTAAGCTGTACACTGACAAAATCGCTGGCTCCCTCAGTGCCTGCATGGGGTTTGTCCGGGATGGCGGTGAAGGTCGTTTCGTCCCCAACACGGTACTGGAGGGCGATATCCGAACCAAGGTAAAAGCTGCTGACCGAATTATTGCTACATATCGCAAGAGCCGCAGCGAGGAACAGTATTCAGAAATCGTGTTTACCGCCAAAAAGGTCGAATGGGAAAAGATCGTTCTTCCTGATGAATATAGCTATCTTGTATTGCCTGAATAACAAAAGAATGCCCGACCACCGATGGAGCTGAATCTCCACGGTGAGCGGGCATTTTGCGTTTTCGTTCGATTCGAGTGAATCTATTCGGCTTGTGGTTATCGCTTAACCCATGGTTTGGCTCCATAACAGGCTGATGCCGAACCAGTCTATTGTTTCAATGCCACCGATAGCTGATCATGCCGCTATCCTCTAAAGACATTATACACGGTTGGTGTAACATTGCAAGGCAAAGAATCCCATATCAAGCGACCACCTACTGCACCGAGTGATGCACTAGGTGATCGTTCTTTCATTTACAGGTTCTCGCTGAAGAACTTCTCCATAGCGGCGGCACTTGCTTCCTCGTTGCTGTCCTCAACGATCACAGTAACAGTATCACCCTGCTTGATACCCAGCCCCATGACTGCCATCAGCTTTGTTGCCACAGCGGACTTGCCTGCTGCGGTTTCCAGCGTAATGGTGCTGTCCAGTGCCTTTGCTGCTTTCACCAGCAGACCAGCCGGACGTGCATGAACACCATTTGCATCTTGAATCGTATACGCAAACTTCTTCATTTTCTTCTTATCTCCTTTGGGAAAAATCAGTTCTTTTCCTCAAAGCCCAGCACATAAGTAACCACCGCTGCAACAACGATTGCTGTCACGATTGCAATGCTCATGGCAACGATCGTGTTCTGGAAGATCGGCAGTGCCAGAACGGTGGAGTAGCCCATCACATAGGCTTTTGCGCCCAGCAGACCAGCAACCACACCGCCGACAGCACCACCGGCCATCACACCGTACATGGGCTTCTTGCGGGGCAGGTTGATGCCGTAGATCGCGGGTTCCGTAACACCGGCCACGATGCAGCCAAACGCGATAGACAGTGCTTCAGCGCGCTTTTCAGCGTCCTTGGTGCGCAGTGCCACACCGATGCAGGCGCCGCCCTCTGCCATGTTGTGCAGGATGAATGCAGGGCGGAACACGGCATCATAACCGGGATTCGTCAGTGCCTGCGTCATGAACGGCACCAGACCAAGGTGCATACCGCACATGACCAGCCAAGGCAGGCAAGCAGCCAGCAGACCCACGGTGATAAAGCCGATCTTATCACCAAGGAAGCCAAAGACAACGGCCAGATAGTTGCCCAGATAACCGCCCAGAGGTGCCAGGATCGTAAAGCCCAGAACCATCGTCACCGTGACGGTGCACAGACCGACCAGCAGGGACTTGAAAATTCCCGGAATAATTTTATTAAAGAACTTTTCCAGATAGTAAGCACACAGCGCGATCAGCAGGGCAGGCAGCAGAGAGCTGGAATAGCTCATCAGACGCACCGGAAGTCCCAGCAGGGTGATCGGCTCACCTGCGGCCACCAGTGCTGTATACTTGCCATGCAGCAGAGCAGCGGCACACATCATGGAGTAGATCGGCGTTCCGCCCAGCTTCTTCGCAGCGCCATAGGCCGCAAAGATGGGCATAAAGAAGAACGGCGCATCAGCAAGACCACTCAGAAGAGCGTAGGTCGCAGTATCTGCAAAGCCCGCATTGACCAGCGTGATCAGCAGCAGAACCACTTTCAGCATACCGCCTGCCACCAGACCCGTGATCATCGGGGCGACCGCTGCCGAAACATACTCCAGCACAGCCACGCCCGCACTCTTCAGGGTCAGCGGCTTTTTTTCTGCCGGAGCGTCCAGGTTTTCGTTGACTGCTGCGCCTTCCAAAAGGTCAAAGTCTTTGACCACCGTTTCATACACGGGCAGCAGGTTCTTCCCCAAGACGACCATGAGCTGCCCGCCAGCATAGATCACACCCAGAACGCCGGGAACTTTTTTCAGTGCTTCCTGATCTGCTTTTTTCAGATCCTTGACCACAAAGCGCAGACGTGTCATGCAATGCGCAACACTGTTGATGTTTTCTTTTCCGCCGACCAGCCGAACGATCTCCGCTGCGGCGCTTTTTGCATCGAATGCCATTTGACTTCTCCTTTTCTATCCAATTCTGTTATTCGGCCCAGAGCTTTTCGCCATTGCTTGCAATGACATCCTTCATCCAGTAATAGCTCTTTTTGGGCTTGCGTTCCAATGTGCCATTGCCCTTATCATCCATATCCACATAGATGAAGCCATACCGCTTTTTCATTTCGCCCGTGGAAAGGCTGACAAGGTCGATCGGTGCCCACATGGTGTAACCAAGGCATTGTACACCGTCCGTCACGATCGCTTCCATCATTGCCCGCAGATGGTCTTTCAGGAAAGCAATGCGGTAGTCATCCTGAATGGAACCATCTTCTTCCACTTTGTCCACTGCGCCCAGACCGTTTTCTACAATAAACAGCGGCTTCTGGTAGCGATCCCACAGTTCGTTCAGCAGGAAGCGCAGCCCCAGCGGGTCAATGGGCCAACCCCACGGGGTCAGTTCCAGATACGGGTTCGGATCGCCGCCGATCACGTTCATCCTGGTTTCTGTGCTACACACATTGGAACGGTAGTAGCTGAAGGAAACATAGTCCAGAGCGCCAGCTGCCAGGATCGCATCATCTCCCGGTTCGGTGTGCAGGGTCACGCCCCGGCGTGCCAGAAGGTCTGCCGCATAGCTGGGATAATAACCGCGCGCCATGGTATCAATGAAGTAATAGCTTTCCCGCCGCTTCTGCAAGCGAGTAAACACATCCTCCGGTTTGCAGGTAGCTGGGGTAAAGTTCGCTCATGGCATACATAGCACCGAACATACTGCCCGGCATCATTTCATGTCCCAGTTTCACAGCGCGTGCGCTGGCAAGGAACATATTGTGCATTGCATTGTAGTGGGTCTGATTGTCGCACTTGTGGGTTCCGCAAGCCGCAAAACCACGAACTGCGTTGATTTCATTAAAGGTAAGCCAGTATTTGCAACGCTTGCCATACCGCTTAAACAGTGCTTTGCAGTACCGCACATAGCAGTCGATGGTGTGGCGGCTGGACCATCCATCGTATTTCAAAGCCAGTGCAACCGGCAGCTCATCGTGATGGATCGTGACCAGCGGCTGCATTCCATGCTTTTCCAGTTCGTCAAAAATGCCATCGTAGAAACGGAATCCCGCTTCATTGGGTTCCAGTTCATCGCCAGTCGGAAAGATCCGGCTCCAGCAGATGGAGAACCGATAAACATTCATACCCATGCCTGCCAGCAGTGCAATATCTTCTTTGTAACGGTGGTAATGGTCAACCGCTTTGTGGCTGGGATAGTAACGATCTTCGTACAGACAGGGTTCTGCGCCGTCCGGGAGGGGATCCGGGGCAAAAAAACTGCTGGGAGTTCGCCAAACTGACCATCTGCCGTTTTGAACGTGTTGCAGCGGGGGTGTTGTACCGAACCATCGGTTTCATAGTCATGGGTGGACAGGCCGCGTCCGTCCTCCTGATAGGCACCCTCAAACTGAAAATCCGCAGTTGCACCGCCCCATAAAAAGTTGTTGGATAGCTGCATTTCTGAGAAACCTCCTTGCTATTGTGAAACATCCGGGGATGCTGCCCCGTATTCTGATCGACCGGTCTTGATCTGGCATGAGTGTAGCAAAAAAAGAACGCTCTGTCAGTAGTTTTCGCAATTCGGAAAAAACGAGTCCAAAACCATCCATTCTGCACAAATCAATTCTCTGATTTTTTGTGCAGAAATAGTCACAGCAAAACAAAAAGCCGCTCTGTTTCTGGAAAGTTCCAGTACAGAACGGCAATTTTCAAACTCAGTTTTCTGCAAGCAGATTTCTGCTGCGCAGATATTCACGATAGCGGTAAGCCAGCAGATCTGTCAGGACTGCATATAAAATCCGATGGGTATGTATCTCCCGACAGCGGCGATACAGCAGGCAATAGTCAACCAGCGGATTTTTCTCTGCGTTCGGGTTGGATGTAATCATTACGATTTTCCCTCGGAAGTTCTCAAACGCCCAGTGTGCCCGCATTGAATCCGTGCTCTGCGGGCGCTGCACATATTCACCGCTATCACTGAACACGATAATCAGCGTTTTATCATCCGCATTTCGGAGATAATCTGCTTGTTTCTGGTCGTCAATGTTGGTCACAATGAATTTGCGATGGTCACGCAGTTTTGTCTGCAAATCCAACGCAGCTGTTTCGGAAAAGTCCCATCCAAATGCTGCAACCTTTTCATAATGGTAAATGTCTGCTGCAAGTCGATTTAGCTTTTCCCAGTCCAATAATTCATAGGTCATACGGATATCCCGGAGCACTGCATCGACATAGGCATCTGTCGAATGTTCCTCAATATAGCGCATAACATCCGTTGCGAAATAGTTTCCACGCTGTTTTCGATTTAGATTGATCGCGGCCTGCTTTTGAAATGTCCGATAGTCCTCATAGCCAAGAACCCGGATGAATTTGGATATTGAGGATTTTGATACGGTGCAAAGGGATGCCATTTCCTCGATGGAAATCGTATCCAAATCACCATAGTATTGCAGCATCTTCATTGCAATACAATACCAAGTAGAACCGGGAAGGTTTTCATTCAGAATGTAGAGCAATCGTCTGTGCAGCGTTGTGGTGAAGTCACAGCTTTCCTCATAGCGCATCATGGCAAGCATCCTCCCTTTTCCAAACAGCAGTTTTTGATTTTATTATAGCATCGAAAATATCGTTATGCAAAGCTGTTAAACACAAGTGGTAAAAACCTTTTTGCTATATAATTCACATATAAGTCCTACTATCACCGCTTTACTGCAATAAAATTTGCAAAACCATCTTGACGCACCCTGCAATCCATGATACCCTTTATCGCAAATCCCACCATTTATGTAGAAAAGTACAGAACGGTGTGGATTTATTCCCTATGAAGATTTTTACCGCCCCGCAACACACCCGATCTATTTTGCCGCCGTTTCACCCGACAAAATCATCGCTGCGCTGCATGGGCGGTATTTTTCTTTTTCACAAATAAAATCTTATGTAGTTGTTCAATCTTCCAAAATTTGTTTTTAGTTGTTGACGGTACAACTGAAAAGTGTTATTCTTGTGCTTGAAAGAAGCAGGTTGTAGTGTCCGCACTGCGCCCGGCTTTCTTCATACTGTACCTTGAATCTTACATAAGCCGTCTGAACGAGATACTGCGCCACGACCTCACACTTTGTGTGGGCGAGCCAGACAACGCCGCTGCAAAACAGGGGCAGGAACTGCGTTCGGTGTGAACGGTGACCATGAGCAGGGGCTTTGCCTTTTCACACGTTTTGCTCTGCAAAATTTTCAACGTGCATTGCGGTTCGACTTCTGAAATTTTCAGTGTTGCACGGAAAGGGCGAAAGCAAGTATCGACCTGTGGCCACAAATTTTCAATGCTTGAAAAATTGCTGTCCACTCAGTCATCCTTGTTGGGGAGTGCCTTCCCCAAACCCTGCTCTAGCTTCGCACCGTTGGTGCGAAAGCGGCGTGTCGCATTACATAGCCCTCTCCATCCCGGAGCGGGCATTTATCATTTTCACAGGAGGTCGAATATGGCTGAAATGAAAAGTCCGAACGCACACGCAAAGAAGAACCGCAATGACACGCCGCGAAAACGAAA
>ENA-OPYX01000279-OPYX01000279.1-human-gut-metagenome-genome-assembly--contig:-NODE-279-length-30488-cov-5.322750_pt1 | contig 30488 bp, 33 predicted proteins | sample MGYA00242639_ERZ504486 | MGnify/ENA primary metagenome ERZ504486 (study PRJEB26092, sample SAMD00036296) | human gut metagenome | host: Homo sapiens | study: EMG produced TPA metagenomics assembly of... | reverse complement strand
ATGCTGTTATTTCTGTATGTTTCAATGATCGGGATGACAGTCTCGGTACTAAGGGCATGGGTAATGTTCCTGTTTCGGGTCGGTGCGGATGTTACAGGGAGAAAATACGATATGCCGACGGCACTTTTACTAGGGGAGCTGGCGGGCGCAAGCCCGACTGAGAGGTTGGACGAAGGACGGCCTGACCGGGAATCCATATACTTGCTGATTTTGAAAAAATAACTCTCCCCGTCCCGACCCTTTTTCCCCCTCCAATTCTGCTACCCTAAAAAAGAGGGGGGGTGGGGCTTTGTGCGGACGGTCATCTATCTCGATGTGCTGCTTCTGGTGAATTTCGTGGTGGGGCGGCGTTCCTGCTGGCGGCAGGGCTGCTGTGCGGGGCGTGCTGTTCGCCGCTGCGGCTGGTGGGCGGTGCGGGGGCGGCGGCAGTGTCGTCGCTGGCCCTGCTGGCCCCCACCGCCCCTGGCCGCTGGCCTTTACTTATAAAGGTATGTCCGCCGCCCTCTGCGTAGCTGCTGCCTACGGCTGGCAGGGGGCGCGGAACACTGCCCGGCTCACGGCGTGGTTCGTCCTGCTCAATCTGACCCTCACGGGGGCGCTTTTCCTGCCCGGTGCGGCCTGCAATAACCTCAGCTTCTATCTGCCGGTGTCGCCGGGGCTGCTGCTGGCGTCCACGGCGGGGGTCTGCGGCGTGGTGGAGGGGGTGCTGCACGTTCTGGGCCGCAGCGGCCCGGCCTACTTTGGGGCGGAGCTGTCGGTGGCCGGGCGGGTCGTCCCGCTGAGCGTCTTCTGCGACACCGGCTTCCATGTGCAGGAGCCGCTTTCGGGCCGGGCGGTGGTGCTGGTGCGGCTGGATGCCGTGTCTCTGCCCCCCGGAGTGAGGGCGTATCTGGACGCCTGCCTCGCGGGCGTCGGCGCAGAGCCTCGCCCGGAGTGGGGCGTGCGGTTCGTACCCTGTCAGACCGTCGCGGGACACTGTCTGCTGCCCGCCCTGCCTGCCGCGCTTGCGTCAAACGGTAGAAAACAGGACGGAATATACGCAGCGTTTTGCGATATGCCGCCTCCGCCGGGCGGATGGACGGCTCTCGTCAGCGCGGAAACGGCGGCGCTGCTGGGTAAATGACAATACAATGGGAGGAATATGCCTGTGTTTCAACGGTTTGTAAATCTTTTGCAGCGCCTCTGGGCCAGACTGAGCTGGACGGGCGGCGTACATTATCTGAACGGCGGGCCGGGTCTGCCGCCGCCCCTGACCCCGGAGGAGGAAAAAAGCTCTTCTGGCCCGGATGGCCGACGGCGACCCCGCCGCCCGGGATGAGCTCATCACCCATAACCTGCGGCTGGTGGTGTACCTTGCGAAGAAATACGAGGGCAGCGGCGTCCCCTCGGAGGACATGGTGTCCATCGGCACCATCGGGCTCATCAAGGCTGTGAACACCTTCACGCCCGAGCGGAGCATCAAGCTGGCGCTTACGCCAGCCGCTGCATCGGCAACGAGATCCTGATGTATCTGCGCAAAAGCTCCAACCGGCGGCAGGAGGCCAGCATCGACGAGCCGCTGAACATCGACGGCGACGGCAACGAGCTGCTGCTGTCGGACGTGCTGAGCAGCGAGGAGAATCAGGTGGGCCAGCGTCTCGAGCAGGACGCCGAGCGGGCCAGCCTCCGCCGGTCGGTGGAGCAGCTCTCGCCCCGGGAACGGCAGATCATGGAGCTGCGCTTCGGCCTGCTGGACGGCGTGGAGCGGACCCAGAAGGAGGTGGCAGACGCCATCGGCATCAGCCAGAGCTATATTTCGAGGCTGGAGAAAAGGATCATACGGCAATTAAGAGAACAATTAGGGGAGTGAAGAAGATTAAACCTCTCAGTCTGCTTCGCAGACAGCTCCCCTATCGAGGGGAGCCTCTGGCGAAGAGATTAAGTTTTCCGGTATGCCAAAGCCTCCCCTCGTTAGGGGAGGTGGCACGCCGAAGGCGTGACGGAGAGGTTATCCCCTGAATTTGGAATGAATGTTATCCTGCCCCTGCGGCCATACTTCCGGTGAAACTGAAATGAAACCGGAGGGTAGGGGATGTACAACAAGGTTGAGCTGTGCGGCGTGAACACCGCCGAACTGCCGATACTGTCCGAGCAGGAGAAGCGCGACCTGCTCACCCGGGCGCGGGCCGGGGACAAAGAGGCCCGCCAGAGCATGATAGAGGGCAATCTGCGGCTGGTGCTCAGCGTGGTGCAGCGCTTTTCGCAGCGGGGCGAGAACATGGACGACCTGTTTCAGGTGGGGTGCATCGGGCTCATCAAGGCTATCGACAACTTCGACCCGGCCCAGCAGGTGCGGTTCTCCACCTACGGCGTGCCGATGATCATCGGCGAGATACGGCGGTTCCTGCGGGACAACAACGCCCTGCGGGTGAGCCGCAGCCTCCGGGACACGGCCTACCGGGCCATGCAGTCCCGCGAGGAACTGGAAAAGCAGCTGGGCCGTGAACCCACTGTGGACGAGATCGCCCAGAAGACCGGTCTGTCCCGCCGCGAGGTGTCGGCGGCGCTGGAATCGGTGGTGGAGCCGCTGAGTCTTGAGGAACCGGTCTACGCCGACGGCGGCGATGCGGTGTACGTCATCGACCAGGTGCGCGACCCCGACGGCGAGGACAGCTGGATCAGCGGCCTGCAGTTCCGCCAGACCGTGGCGGGCCTCACCCCGCGCGAAAAGCGCATCATGGAACTGCGCTACCTCAAAGGCAAGACCCAGATGGAGGTGGCGCGGGAGATCGGCATCAGCCAGGCACAGGTGAGCCGGCTGGAAAAGGCGGCGCTGGAGCAGTTCCACCAGATGACATGACAAAGCGGCGGTGCCTGGACACCGCCGCTTTCCGCTAACGAGGCTTGTGGTATTTTTCCCGGGTGGCCGCGCCGCCCCGCAGATGGCGCTCGGCCTTGTTTCGGGCCAGCACCATCTGCACCTGCCGGAACAGCTCCGGGCCTACCGTCCGCAGCCGCACCGACACGTCTTTGTGTACGGTGGACTTGCTGCAGCCGAAGGCCCGCGCCGCCGCCCGCACGGTGGCCCCATGCTCCACGATGTACTCTCCCAGCAGCAGCGCCCGCTGTTCCGGATCACCTTTCATGACTGCTCCCTCCCGCCAAAGTGTGCTTGTTCCAGAATATGTGACCCGGCGGGTCGATATACCGCCGGGGGCTTGACTTTTGGCGGAGAGCGGCTATACTGAAAGCGGACATGAAAACAGGGGCGCCGTGAGGCTGAGATCTGCTGGAAGCAGAGACCCTTGAACCTGATCCGGGTAATGCCGGCGTAGGTAGTTTGCGGAAAGGTCCCGATTTTCACAAACAGCCCGTGCGCCTGCCAGCAAAAGCAGGCGTATTTTTGTTTTTGGTGTACTATTATTATGAGAAGAGGAATCCTCATGTCGAAATCCTACTCCAAGACCCGGGTTGCTGGTGGAGTGCGCGCTGATGGTGGCTATCGGCACCGTGCTGGCCAACATCAAGATCTTCACCATGCCCAACGGCGGCAGCGTCACTCTGCTGAGTATGCTGCCCCTTCGTGCTCGTCTCCTTCCGCCACGGCGTCAAGTGGGGTCTGTTCACCGGTCTGGTGAACGGCTGCCTGCAGACTGCTGCTGGGCTTCTGGGCTCCCCCGACGCCCACCTTTATCTACTTCCTCGGCGAGATCCTGCTGGACTATCTGGTGGCCTTTATGGCTCTGGGTACCGCAGAGTTCTTCGCCCGCCCCTTCAAGAACCGGATGGTCGGCGTGGCCGTCGGTACGGCCATCGCAGGCTTCCTGCGCTTCATGTGCAGCTTCCTGTCCGGCGTTCTCGTCTGGGGCAACCTGAATGAGGGTCTGAGCGCCTGGACCTACAGCCTCGTGTACAACGCCAGCTACATGCTGCCGGAGACACTCATCACTGTGGTGGGCGCTGTGCTGCTCATCAAGGCAGCACCCCAGATCTTCGACCGTCAGTACACCAAAGCCTGAGTTCTCCTGAACGCAGGTCCCGCCGGAGGCAGAAATGTCCCCGGCGGGACTTTTTTTGTACGAATTTGAAAAAAGCTGTTGACAACTCTCCTTTCAGCTGGTATAATAACACACGTCGTCAGGGACGACACAGGCTATGGGGGATTAGCTCAGCTGGGAGCCCGGTTGGTATCAAAACACACCCCCAGTCAGATAGTCCTGCGACAATCAAATTCCCAACAAAAAACTCCATCCAAGAGGTTCGCTTCTTGGATTTTATGGGGGATTAGCTCAGCTGGGAGAGCGCTTGCATGGCATGCAAGAGGTCAGCGGTTCGATCCCGCTATTCTCCACCAAAAAAGCACTGTACTTCGTTTGAAGTACGGTGCTTTTCTTTTTGCTTTCTTGGAGGTCACACTGAAAATCAGCCAAATGCCTGATTTTTGCAGGCGTATGGACGGCAACCCCCAATTCTTGCTATTTCGTTGCTTTTGAAAATGCTTGTTCGATGTCCGACTGTTTTTGCAGGCGGACGTATCACTCCCCCTCAATGTAAGGAGTGAGATCGAAGTTGAACGAGATGTTGATCTGGTATCCGCGATATACGTCTACCCTGCGGATGAGCTGGTTGACGATCATCTTCTTCGCTTCAAAATTTGCACTGTCGTACAGGTCAGCATAAGAAATCAGTTCATCATACAGCCGCGACACTTTATCCATCAGCTCAGCCGTTTTCTCCAGTTCTTCACTGGCCGCTTCGCAAAGGTTTTCCAGCTCCGTGAGTTTCTCTTCCTGCGCTGTAATCATTTCGGCAAGGGTTTCTCTCGGTAACACGCTTTCACCTTTGATGCAAGCTAAAACCTCGGTTTTCAGTGCGAACAGGTCTTTTTCTGCCTTGTTCCGCTGTGTCTGAAGGTCTTGCAGATGATTCTTGCGTTCCGCATTCTCTTTTTCATAGCGTTTTGTAACGATCTGCTCTTTGGGGATACCCCTCATCTTGGAGAAAATCTGGCGGACAGCTTTATCAATGATCTCATCCAGAATGTGGACGGTATATCCCGTCTGCCCGGTGCAGTTGGTCTGCTTGCGGAGCTTTCCGTAACAGGTATAGCGAATACGCAGCGTATCGTCTAACGATCCATCTGCCATTTTTCGCCATTTACGGCTGCTGGTCAGTTCCAGCTTTGCACCGCAGTGTCCGCAGTAAGCGTTGCCGGCAAGCAGCGACTTCCCATGGATGTTCAAAGGAAGACGATTTTCGGCTTCCGCAGTTGAGCGCACAGAGCGTTCATTCCGAATGCGCTGTGCGTTTTCAAACTGTTCCTGCGGGACAATCTGCAAATCCGGCATCAATTCTGACCGTGCATCCCCACAGCGGAGAACGCCGGTGTAGGTCAGGTTTTGTACCATCCCCCGAATACTGGATGGGTGCCAGCACTTTCCAGACCTTGCGCGATAGCCAGAATTGTTCAGATAGGTAGCAATGTGCTGCGGGCCGTAGCCCTCATACACATATTTGTCAAAGACAATCCGCACTACGGCAGCTTCCTGCTCGTTGATGTGCAGTTCGTACAGTTCATGCTTGCGCTTGTTGATACGCCCACTCCGTACAAGGTCATAGCCATAAGGCGCATTTCCGCCCTTGAAGTGACCTTCTTCTACAAGCTGGCGCAGACTGGTGCGGGTACGGACGGAAGTCTTTTCGCTTTCTCCGTCCGCCTGCCAGAATCGGATGTAGTTCAGCAGTTTGTCAGTGTGGTTGTCGAAACGCTGCTCACCCTCTTGGGTACTCCATACCCGGATGCCGTTCCGTACAAACCATTCCACAACAAAGGGCGTTTCATCTGCGATACGACCGATACGGTCGAACATGAATACCAGCAGGATATCGAACTTGCCCTTTCGGGCATAGTCCTTGATGATCTGGAGCTTGTCGCGGGCGGCGGCCCGGACTTTGTGGCCGGACACGCCTTCTTCCTGTTCTTCATGGACGATGACCCAGCCCTTCGATTCAGCGAATTTATGGCAAGCCTTTCGCTGCATGGGCAGGTCTGCTTCATGGTTGGAGTTGAAATCCACCTGCTTATCGGTGGAAACGCGGTACAAGCAGCACACGCGATTGTTATTTCTTGTCATTGTAAATTCCTCACTTTCATCATAAAAGTGGGGATAGGCTTTATTTCGTTGTCAAAGAACGTCCGGCAATGGCTCGGTTTGTAATATCGCCCGTTACCGCACTCAGTATAGCGTTTGATTCTGCATTCGTCCATGATGTCAACCTACCTTCTTCGTATAGCTGGTGGCAAGCAGGATGTTCCGAATGCGCTCAAACGCTTCCGGGTTGGGTTCCTTGGAAAAGCTAAAAACGACAGGATAACCGTTGATTACATGATATTGCCGGTCGGCATCACGGTCAGCCGCAGGAAGGTTCTCTGCGACCTGTGAAAATTTATCGATCATAAGATTGTAACTCCTATTATGAATAAATGCTGTTGTCTTAATATGTAACAATGGGCATCTGCGTTGTGCGGATGCCCATTGTCTTTAAGGAGAGATTCCTGTAAATGTCAGAACTTCATCGGCAGCGCATCCTTACGGGATTTGCCGTTGTACGCCGCATAGATGGGGAAAACGTATTTCTTCCATCCGGGCAGCTTTGCCGGGTTGTCCATCCCGGTGCGGTAGATTTCCATGGGATGGACGCTGCGCAGGGCACGGATCAGCCGTTCCTCGTTGAACTCACCGTGATACACTTCCACGAAGTACATCACACCCTTCAGGACTGCGGCACGGAAGGAATCGGGTTTGCCCTCCCATGCGTCCACAATCAGCCGCAGAGCCTCGCAGTAGATTTTCTCGCCCATCTGGTTGTACAGCTTGAGTGCAGTGCCTACGCAGCTGATGCGGTAGTCGCTCAACTGCAAGCTGTCATAGTTGAAGTCCAGACCCACCCGGTTGGTGGCTGCGAGGAATGCCATGGAAAGAGCATCCTCGCCCACGACCTTGGCACGGAGCTTGATGCCCGCCGTCAGCGGTGCAGCGTGACCGTTCTGCTCTGCGAAGAACAGGGCTTCCTGCTGCATCGTCAGACCCGTATACACCTTGCAGAGAATCGGGAGGTCTTTGCCACCGTTGCGCAGGATACGCGCTTCAATGGTGTGCTGGCCGTCCGTCACATAATACCGGCCATTGCGGAAGCTGATTTTCGGTTCGTTCGCCGTATATTCATTGAAGTCTCTTGCAATCAGCTCAACGCGCTTACGCTGGATGCCCCGCTGATAAAGCTCGCGCGGGTAGATTAGCTTGCTGCTGTGAATGACCACCATCTGATAAGGAGTGGCCACATTGAAAGATGCGGAAAAGTTGTTGGTGTTGCTCAGTCGCATTGCATTTCCTCCCGGATTCTCCAGATGTATTTTTCAGCTTCTGCTAAAATCTCACTGACCTGCTGCTTACGCTTCGGGATGGTGAGCAGGCTGGGATTAAAGGTAAAGCTGTATTCGAGCCGCTGTATCATGGCATGAACAGCGGATTGCAGCTCGGTGTACAGCATCATTTCCTCCACGCTCCCTGCGTCCTCAAAGGACGATTGAATGGGTGTGTAGGGATAGACAGGCGGCTTGCCATCCACTACTTCCGGCGGCGCATACGCTGCCGTGGAGCGGATGATGGGCTTGAGCTTCCGAATGCTGCCCAGTGGGTTTAAGGCAAGACTGTTCTTCAAGGCATAATCGAGCCGCTGCATATCTTCCGGGGCGAGATGCCCTAAGTATTTCAAAATGCGGCTTTTGTCGATGGTGAAGATCTGTTCTGCCAGAGCCATAGAGGACATAGACAGCCCTTCGTTTTCCAATAAGCAGTGTGTCGGCTGAGTTACTTTCTTTTCCGTATTGCTTGTCAGAGGGACAACAATGAGGGTCGGTGCGTAGGTATTGCCCACATCATTCTGAATGATGACCGCAGGGCGGTCGCCGTGCTGTTCCGAGCCGGTACTTGTGTTTCCGAATTGGACGTAGTAAATGTCTCCGCGCCGGAACTTCCAGTTTTGCTGCAAATGTTTACCTCCATGTTTTGTTATGTACAAAGCCCGCTGCTTTTTCTTGGCAGCGGGCTTCGTTCAATTTATGGTGGCATTCATTTTAATGGGGTGTGTTATCACCTCCCCGGTGACAAAGTGCAGTGCCGGACTTACCGGTGCATAACAACATAGTCATGCCCACGGTTGGTCTGGCAGACCGTGCAGGTGTCCATGCTCTTGTCAGGGCTGGGCACGAGCGCAATTTTGAAAGCCTTAGCTTCCACGAAGTGCCGGAGGCAGGTCGCGCAGAGGGTTCGGATGGATTTGACCATTTCCGGGGTCAGCTCCATTTCCTCGTAAATCTCCTGCTCCCGCACGGTAGGATTCAATTCAACCATAGAGATGTCCTCCTATGTCGGGTAGTTGTTTTGCGGATAGATATGGATAAGTAAAAGTAACAGGAGTTGTCGGAGACCGAAAACGGCATCCGACCGCTCCTGCTTTATTGCAAACCAACGTGTTATTCGTTGGGGAATCGTGTTGGGATTGCAAATCACTGCTCTGCCGATTTGGCAGTGCGATGAAAATATGAATAAAGTTCTCTCATATTCGCCCTCGGCTCCCTGAGAGTGGGGAATCATCTGGCGGCGGGCTTGTACCGCTCCATTGGCATCTCAACCACCCCGTCTACTTTCTGACCGGGCCGCGAATTACGGAAGTATCATTGTTCTGAGTACCAGACGACTGAACTATTCAGCTTTCAAGGTTCGTGAGTGTGGACATATAACCAGCGGCGGTAGCCGTCCGGGAAATTGTCCCCTCACTTACTAGCTCACGAGAAAGCTCAATCCATAGCATCAAATTCAAAGTTTTTCAAAAATTTAGTGATTCGTTTGATTTTGATGCTAATTGTAGGCTGAGAGCAGCGTAAAACTTTAGAAATTTCAGTAACAGTGTAGCCGTCATAGGCATATAAGGTCAGAATTTTCAAATCCTCCTCTTTCAATTTCTCAAGGGCAGAGAGCAAGCGTTCATCTTCAATTTCGCCAATCCATGTAAAACGACTTTTGGTCTCCCTGTATGTGTCGGCCATCAAAATAGCTTCTTCATAGCGGTCGTTACTATGGGTGTCCTCCGTGTCTGCATCATTAAAGGCGAGGTCTTTTGAATGTCGATAGTACCGCTCATGCTCAAAACCATTGTTAAATCCCATGTTAAACCTCCAAATTTTCGATAAAGCGTAAAAAGTTGAAAATTTGGAGATTCTAGGGATACTTTGCGGCCAGTTCCAGCCACGAAAAGAGGGCAAAAAGAAACATGAAATGTCCTTTCCACTGGATGCGGAGGATGAGGACATTTCACTGTTGGACAGGGCACTGGCTTTTCTTTGGGCGCAAAAAAGAGACGCATTAAAGAAAAGGGTACAAACACTGTTTTCCATCCGCGGATGGAAAGCAATATGAGTATCCTCAGCCTTTAATGCATCTCAGGCTTTCGATATATTTTTCTTCGTTACAGGTCAAAAGCGGTTTATCCGGCTAAAAAAAGGACAAAAAAATAAAACCCTCGCGGCCAGACAACAAGGCTTTGACTTGCCTTGTTATCATAGCACACGAGGGTCTTATAGAAGTCACATGACGGTCTTATGAAAGTCACATGGAACGATTTTAGAAAAAATAAGGTCACACAGAAGTTGTATGAAGGTCACACGAAAGTCGCATGACGCAACTACGTTATTTTATCATTCGAGTGAGTTGAGTAGTTTCTGGTATTCATCTTCGGGCAGCTTTTGCTTCGCTGCCGCAAGCTCGCCCGCTGCCATCTCGTCCATGTGCTGCTTCTGGTACGAGCGAATAAGCCAATAGTAGGCTTTTGTGTTTTCCGGCGCGATGGTCAGGGCCAGTGCAGCATCCCGATGAAGCAGATCGTATGCGTGGAAGTCCATCAATTGCTTCAGCAGTTCATTAACTGTACTCATAAATGCGAGGTGGTATCGGTTTGCGTAGTGAACCAGCCAATGTTCGCCATTGGCAGCAGAAAGAAGTTTGCCCTGATACAATGATGCCGCTTTTTCGAGCAATCTCACCTTATTTATAGCAGAAGTGGCTTTTGCGGCTGCAATGCACAACTCATCGAACCGCTGAAAATCGGTCGTGATATGGAGGTCGGGGTTGAATTGGTAGCCAGACGGCGTGGAGAGAATCAGCTGCTCATCCGAGATAATGCTGAATGCTTGCCGCAGCCGGTAAACGAGCTGTTTGACCTTTTTTCCGGGTTCGTCCTTATCCTCCAGTTCTTCTGGCCAGATTTCCTGTACGATTTCCAACGATGAAAGGGCTTTCTTATTGGAAAGCAGCATAAAGGTCAGCAGACGGCTGATTTTAGGAGATTTCAGGTCAGACTCCGGCAGGACACCGTGGGAAGTGTGGATTTTCAATTCTCCGAACAAGCTGATGAAGACATCATGGCTGCTCTTGATATTTTCTGGCGAGAATGCCATGCTCAGACTGTCAGCCATTCGCTTATCGTTGTATGCCGCCAGTAACACATAGGCCAGAAGTTTAAGCATACTGGTCTGATGGGTGTACCGCTGAGGGTTGCGCACGGCAATCAGGGCGATTTGCCGTGGTTCCAGTGGAATCGCAAGGACGGACTTAATACCTAAGCGCTCATACAACCGGTATTCGTCCGGGTAGGTGTCCTTGACATCTTCTGCATCAGAAACGACCATCGGGGTTCCTCTGCGCACTGCCTTTACCCAGCGGTCGAGAAATTCAGACGATTCAAACTCATTTGTAAGGATAGTGGTTTTATCTTCTTGGCATTCATTGTGCCACCAGAGCGGCTTCCACAGCCCCAAATCCAGATCAACCTGAATTAGACCGCACCAGTCGGCATCATAGAATTTACAGGCCGCTTCCATGACCCGCAGAGCAACTTCCTTCGGCGGCAGATGGCGATAGTATAACTGTGTCTCCAGCTCATTCATTGTGTTCTCAAAATCAAGCGCACACTGAACGTTCTCCGTGTCAAGTTCTTCGCTCACCGAATCAGATTGCCGCATAACAGACACCTCCTGAATAAAAAGCAGCATCCGGGCATTCTTCCGCTTAATACGGTGAATCCCGGATGCTGCTATGTAAAGCTATCTCTCCACCGCATAAGCTGAAGAATGCCCCATCATTTTGCTTTTAAATAACAAAAACCGCCTGTGAGTTGAAATCTTCACAGACGGTTCTAACATGGTAGAGGGATAAAATTATCCCATTCAAAAAGCAACCAGCTGCCATGACCTCGTATATGAGATTTTAGACTCATTTGGCTTTGTTGCCCTATCTTTCGGTAGGTTTACCAAGTATTAAGTTCTTTGATAATTTACTTTTTTACGATTGTTTTTATAAAAGCCGTAAGTGCATTGATCTGCTCGGCATCGAACTGTTTTAGCTGGTCAACAAGTGCATTCATTCCATTGGAGGTTTCCTCGCCGAAATTAAAAAATTCTTGTGGAGTAATGTTGAAATATTCGCAGATGTAAAAGAAATTTGCCATCGTCGGAAAGGCAGTACCACTTTCGATTGCACGAATATAGCCGGGATTCTGCCCGATTGAGAGGCTCATGTCTCTTGCAGACACACCCTTCTGTGTGCGCAGCTCAGTAAGCCTCTTAGAAAACTGTTCTTCGTACATGGCCACCACCATCCTTCTCAACTCTATTGTAGTCGAGAGCATAGCTGAAACCGAATGATTAAATCTATTATTTTTAATTGATATAATCAACTACCTGTGATAGACTAAAAGAAAATGGAAAAAATAAAAACCATGAATTTTTACATTCATGGTTTATGTTTCCTGTCGCAGAGTAGCCCACTCTGCGACAGGATGATTCAATTGAATTTTACCGCCGATTACACGGATGGTCAAGAGAAAGCAATCTGAAATTCTGAAAAAAAGAAAATAATGTCGTACTTACTCGACAATTTCAACAAATTCGATACAATCCGATTGTATGCTCCGTCAAATAAGCCGTCAACGAAAGGAAGGTTTTTGTGTCAAGAAAAGGATTGAACATTTATAAAAGGAAGGATGGCCGCTGGGAAGCACGCTACATAAAGTCGCGAAATGCGCTGGGAAAGCCCAAATATGGTTATCTGTATGCTTCCTCCTACCGCGAAGTGCGATGTGATCTACAGCACACGCTCCAGCTCCAAGGTAAACCATCCGGAAGCGAGGAAAGAACCAGAAACAGTACATTTGAACTTGTTTCCATGGAGTGGCTTGACGCCTTTTCCATTAACTTCAAGGAATCCACCTACATTCGTTATCGGACGCTAATCGAATGCTATCTCATGCCATCATTCCAGACAGTAAAAATCGAGAAGATCACAAAAGAAATGGTAAGGAAGCTTTGCAAACACCTTGAACTGCACGGAAAAAAGGATAAAACCGGTCTTTCTCCCAAGACAATCTCGGATGTGCTCTCTGTTCTGCGTCGCATTCTGAATTATGCAGGAACACTCGGTATATTCGTAGATTCGAAGGTTCTTGATATCAGGGTCAAGCAGACGCAAAAGTCGTTGCCCATTTTAAGCCTCCCAGAGCAGATGATTTTGCAGCAATATCTAGAGGAACATCCCGATGCTCTGAATCTGGGGATTCTTCTTTGTCTACTGACAGGAATACGTATCGGGGAGCTGTGTGCGTTGACGTGGGAAAAGATCTCGATTTCGGAAAGGAATATCTATATCTGTCAGACGATGCAACGTATCCAGAATCGGGTACCTGGGAGCAAAAAAACACATATCGAGATTGCATCTCCCAAAAGCAGCTCCGCTAATCGGAATATCCCAATCTCAAATTTGCTGTTCGGTTTTCTGGAGCGCTATTCCCTGAGTCACACCGGATTCTTTTTGAGCGGTTCTCCTTCGAAGTTTATCGAACCGCGGTGCATTCAGCGAAGATTTCACAAGATTTTGGATGCCTGTGGATTGGAAAAAAGGAATTTTCATGTTTTAAGGCACACTTTTGCCACACGCTGTGTGGAAGCAAAAATCGACATCAAAACTCTGAGTGAGATTTTAGGACACTCATCTGTTACCATCACAATGAATCGATATGTTCATCCTTCGTTGGAGCTGAAGCGGGAAACGATGGAACAGCTGGCAGATTTTATTTCCGTCAAATAAGCCGTCAATCCGAATTGCCAAACGAATTACCGTTGTTTTTTCGCCATTATCGCAGAGTGGGCTACTCTGCGACAGAAAATAATCCCAACAACTCACCTGTGCATTGTTGTACACCGTATAGATTCGGGTGTAAAGGGAACTTTTGATTCTACGGCAGAAATTCGTCTGCTGAGAATATAACAAACTTTTTACTTGAGGAGGACTTTATTATGAATTTGATGAAATGCCCCAACGGCCACCACTACGATGCTTCCCGGTTCAGCAGCTGCCCCTTCTGCGGCATGGAAGGTGTGAACGTTGGGCCGGATCAGACGACGGTTCCTTTGGACGTCCCGGTGTCTCAGCCGGGTCCCAGCGTAGCGACTGAACCTCTGAGCACTGCAATTCCCGATGACGATGACCGCACGCTCCCTGTAACTGCAGATATGTTGGACGGTGCTACAGAAAAGTCGGCACCAGTTGTTGGTTGGCTCGTCTGCACGGAAGGTGTGAATAAGGGAACCGACTATCGTCTGCATCAGGGCCGCAATTTTGTGGGTCGTTCTTCGGAGATGGATGTCTGCATCCTTGGCGACAACACGGTTTCCCGCAGCTCTCATGCGATTGTTGTGTATGATCCGCGTAGTAATGTGTATCTTGCGCAGCCGGGCAGCTCTAAAGAGCTGTTCTATGTGAACGATAAGCTTGTGCTCAACCCAATTGAGCTGAAGGCCATGGACCAGCTCAGCATCGGCGACACGAAACTGATGTTTGTTCCCTTGTGCAGCGAAAAATTCCACTGGTAAAACGAAATAAGGGGGAATCGTTGTGATAAATCGGGCTGGAAATAAAGAAAAGGCAAAACGTGTTCTGAATGAAAACGGAAATCTGTCCGGAATGGTCGGCATGGAGATTCTGTATCGGGTGATTGCGGCAATCACAAGTGTCCTGCTGGGTGCGATGATCGCAGGCGGCATTGGGGTCGTGTCGGCGGTTGTGTCGGCACCGTTCAAGCTGTTTGGTCTGGCGGGAATCATCATTGCCTATGTGCTGATTACTCCGATTGCAACGCTCGTCGGTGCTATCGCCGGTGGAGCAGTTGCCGGGCCGTTTGAAGTGGCACGATACCGGTACTATCTTTCTCTGCGGAAGAATGGAATCCGACCAAAAGTCACCTGCATCTTTGATGCATTTGATTTCTTTATGCAATTTGCCCTTGTTACAGGAGTGCGGATGCTGACGATCATGTGGATCCCGGTTCTGATCCAGTTTGCTACGCTGTTGCTGGCGGCTGTTGTTGCAGCGGCTTCTCGGAGTTATCTGGCGGCAATGCTGCTGGTGATGATCGGCATGATTGCAGCTCTCGTTGTTGCGGCCTATCGTTCATATCAGTTCTGGCCTATGGCTCTGGTGCAAGCGGACCATCCGCAGCTGAATGCAGAACAGGTCATGGAGCGCTGCAAGGCGATGACGGAAGGCCGTAAATTTGACCTGTTTGTCTTTGATCTCAGCTATCTCGGCTGGAATATTCTGAGCCTGCTTACCGGCGGGATTCTTTCTGTCCTGTATGTTGCACCGTACAAGATGATGGCAACTGCTTTTGTTTATGAAGAAATGAAGGGCCGCCCGGTCATGGTGGATGACATCAAACCGTCCACTGACGGCAACGGAATGACGATTGCTGTAGATCCGAAAAAATTGATGGGGATTGGCAGCACCGGTGGAAAGAAGCCGACTTCTCATATCCCGGCTGCTTCCAGAGCTGCGGGAGCAGCTCTGGAGGGGGTCGCCGGTATGTATGCGGGCTCGAGCTATCCGCTGGAGCCGAACCAGCCGGTCATTCTGGGCAGAGACCCTGCCTATGCGAAGATCGTTTTTTCTCAGGGTGCGCAGAAGATCAGCCGCCGCCACTGTGAGGTCATGTTCAACAGTCAGGTTCAGAAATATCGTGTTACCGATTTTTCCAGCAACGGCACCTACGTAAACGGAAGCCGCCTCCCTGCGAATTCTCCGGTGCTGCTGACCCGGGGAACGGAGCTTGCATTGGGCGATAACAACAATATCATCCGGCTGAGCTGAGTGATGCAGTATGCCTGAGAGACGCAGAAAAAGAACGAATCAGGATCGCGGAACAGATGAGGTGAAGCAGGATCGGAGCTTACTGTTGTATGTGCTGCTGTCTTTCGTGACGTTTTCGGTCTACCATTTTTATTTCATGGACTTGTGGGCGAAGGATGTCAACATTCTGTGCGAAAAGGATGGAAAACATACGGTGGGCGTCGAAAAAATGATGCTGTTCAGTGTCCTGACATTCGGCGTGTACAAATATGTGTGGCTTGCGGAGATCGTGGACCGCATTTGTGACAATGCGGCGGAATACGATGTGGAGGTCCGGCAGGACAGCGAAACCTTCTTTGTATGGATGATCCTGGTTCCGGTTCTTGGATATCTCGTCGCAATGTATCGAGCAATCCGGGACACGAACCGACTGGCTGAGGCATATGAGCGGAGCAGGCAAAAGCGCACGGAAGTGCACGACAACCCCAACACGAAACCTCCCCCGCCCTGTATGCGGGGGAGACTGTCTGGGTTGACCGGAAGTTTGGCGGGCAGAAGCTTTGAGCTGATACCCGGACGATCGGTGGAACTGGGTCGGAACCCAGCGGAGGTGTCGCTTATCGTAAGAGGCGAAAAAATCAGCCGGATTCACTGTACGGTTCAATATAATGGAAAGGATCTTGGGTTTAATGTTACCGACCATTCCCGGAACGGGGTATTCGTCAATGGGGTGCGTATTCCTTATAATGTGCCGACTTATGTGTCCGGGAAAAGTATTGTCGCACTGGCAGATGGTGCAAATAAGTTTCAGCTGATAGAAGCGGCGGACGAAGATGATAGGAGTCCGGCTTTAGGAGCAGACAATGAAGAGTAAAAAAATCATCGTTGCAGCACTGGTGGCAGTGGCTGCAATAGCACTGGCAGGATGCAGTCCGAGAAGCTCGATGGCAACATTATCCACCGATTCAGATTCGGAGACGGCAGAGGTCTTTTCGCTAGCCAAGGTCTTGAATCTTGGAACGAACTACTTGACCTCGCTGGATTACGATAACGCAATCTTGCAGTATATCGATATCATCCAGCACGACCCGACGAACAAGGAAGCCTATGCGGGCCTGTATGCCGCTTATGCAGCACAGGGAAAAGCCGATGAGGCAAACAAGGTCTTTGAACAGGCGCAGGAAGTGTTTGATGACGAGGCGGACTTTCTTCCAGGATTTCTGGATGATGCAAAGCTGGTCTTTGAAAGCGGTGGCGGAAACGTTCCCTTCCAAATGCTTTCGGAACACTTTTGGGATGACTTGAATTCGGTCTTTGCAAAAGACGTGGGCGAGGCGTGGATTGCGGCAGACCCGCAGAATGCCGACCCCTATGCCCTGCTGGGAGCACACTATGCGGCACTAGACGATGAAAGCGGCATTGAGAAACTGCTCCAGAATGCGGAAACAAATGGCGTCGATTTCAACACCATCGATGCCAAGATCAAAACGAACTCGGATGGAACTTGCACGCTGACGGTACAGATTAATGATTTCCTGAAGGATGAATCGGGGCAATCGGCATCTGTAAGTGTCAAGGTTGATGCGAAAGACAACGCTAAGACGGTCACCCAAAAGGTGGCCGAGAAAGCAGCGGACAGCGCAGCAAGCAAGGTCGTGGAAAAAAGCGGACTCACCGGCGAAGCGGCCGGCATCGCAAATTCGATGGCTCAGGAGGCTCTCCGAAAAGGCCTCGGCAGCGCGGGAAGCGGACAGGGAACCGAATCGTCCGGGACAGTGACGGCGCCTACCTATGACCCGTCGCAGGACAGCGGCGAAAGCGATGATTTTGACTGGTCGCAGATTCAATCGGAGTTTGATAGTCTGAAAGACGAATTTCCGTCTTAAAAGTCGTGTGGGAGGATGTGCATGAATTATAACGAAACCAGTCAATGGGCGGCGGATCTTGGGAGCGGCTACAGTGCGATCCGGCCTCTTGGCGAGGGCGGAATGGGTACGCTTTACCGTGCGCACAAAGACAGTTTGGATGTTGACGTCGTTATCAAGCGTGTGAAACAGAAGTTCAAGGGACGGATGGATGAGCGCGCGGAGGCCAACATCCTCAAGACGCTGAAGCACAAGTATCTTCCGCGCATCTATGACGTGATCAGAAACGCCCGAGCGGCTATGTCTATACCATCATGGACATGATACCGGGCGAGAACATGCAAAACTACGTCAAAACACACGGTCCGGTCAGCCAGAAGCTTGCGTACCGGTGGGCCTGTCAGCTCTGTGAGGTGATTGCCTATCTGCACTCGCAGGTACCTCCGATCCTGCACTGTGATATCAAGCCCAGCAATATCATGATAACACCCGCCGGCGATATCTGCGTCATCGATTTTAACACATCGCTTGTTTTTTCAAAAGGCGTACTGGCAATTGGCGCAACGCCGGGCTATGCGGCACCGGAACAGTATACCCGTCCGGGAGCATCGCCCGATACGATCGAGACGGTTCCGCTTGAAGAAACCATGCCGCTGCGAGGATACAAAGATGCGTTCGCCTATCAGAATGTCAGATCCAACAAGGATCCGTCCGGCAGAGGTGTGAGCAATTCTGTCACAGCGGCGCAAGCAACCAATGCGGGTGGTTATGGCACTATCAGCAAGAGAACGGACGTTTATGGCATCGGTGCGACTCTATACTATGCAATCACCGGGCAGCAGCCCGGCCATTCGCTGAAGGATGTTCGGCCCATCACGAGCTATAAACTCAAATTCAGCCGTAGCTTTTTGCTCATCATCGCCAGAGCGATGATGAAAAGGCAGGAAGAACGCTTCTGCGACGCACAGGAAATGCTCCGGGCACTGCAGGATATCCACGCAATCGACGGACGCTATAAAAAGGTGGTTCATTCTCAGCGAGTTGTGGCGGCGGTCTCTCTTGTCCTTGCGGTATCAGGAACTTTGGCTATCCTGTTTGGCGTACAGCGAATCGGCGTGGAACGGTACGCCGCTTATGATGCCCTCGTGCGGAAAGGCCGGACGGCCGCCGATGAAATGCGCTTTGATGAGGCGGAGCAGGACCTGCAGCAGGCTATCGCGATTTACGATGACCAGTTGGAAGCATATGTGGAACAGGCAGTCCTTCTCTATCGGCAGGGAAAGTATCAGGAGTGCATCGATGCAGTGGAAACGACGCAGTCGCGTGAGCTGAAATATTACAGCAGACAGAGCGTGGCAAACCTGTACAACGTGGCAGCGGAGGCTTACTACGAGCTGGAAAGCTATGAATCGGCTGCGACGATGTACCAGAAAGCGATAGGATACTCTCCTGATATCCTGAGCTATTATCAGGGTGAGGCGACCGCCCTGATTCAGCTGGGCGATTATTCTGGCGCGGATGAGGTCCTTGCAGAGATGGCGAAAGCTGTCCCTGACGCCGAACAAAGCGGTGCCTATCAGGTCGTTCAAAGCGAGCTTCTGAGAAAACAGGGAGACCTGCCGGATGCGCTGGATGCCGCCCGTAAGGCAATCGGCTCGGCGGACGGCAACGACCAGCTTGCACGCGCGTACCGTCTGGCAGCATCGATCTGTGAGGATATCGGAGACTCCATGCTTTCGGAGGAAATCAATCTCCTGAATCAGGGCATTGAACAGCTCCCCGATGGATATTACAACGCGCTGGCCGGACAGCTGGCGTCCGCATATATTCGTCAGGCGGAAGCGACCGGGAATCCCGGCTATCAAAAAGATGCCTTGCGAACCTATCAGCAGCTGGAGAAAAACGGAAACACCACGCTGGAAGTCCGGCTGAATATCGCAATGTTGCAATATCAGCTACATGATTTCTCCAAAGCGATGGAGATGCTTCAGGCACTGAAAAAAGATTACCCCAAGGACTACCGGGTGTATAAATGGCTCGCCTTTGTTCAGGGCGAACTTGATTTGCAGAACGGAGCATCCTACACGAAAACGCTGGGATATTACGAAACGGCTGCTGAACTCTATCGTGCAGAGCAGGCATCTGGCGTGTATGACCCGCAGATGGATGAGCTGGACCGCATGGCACGGAACAACTGGCAGTAAAAGAGGTGGAGAAAATGACGGTTGGACAAATCATGGTGGTGTGTGGTATCTGTCTGGTGCTGGTTGCTGTTTTATTGGCCGTGGTCGGGAGCGTTCTGCTGCACAAAAAGAAGAAAATGGTTCTTCTTGAAATCGAACACGAATACCGCTGAGAAAGCAGGAAAAGGAACATGAAATATTGTGCCGCATATTATTCCGATATCGGAATACAGAAGGAAACGAATCAGGATTCTCTCCTTCTGGTGCAACGAGGTCAGACTCAGGACGATGAAGCTGTCCTCGCAGTGATCTGCGACGGCGTAGGTGGACTGAAAATGGGCGAGCGGAGCAGCGCAGCGGTCGTGACAGCCTTCCGGGACTGGTTCGATGAGCGTGTCGAGGAACTATATGAACAGGAAGAACCGGAGACGGAGCTGTTCGATGACTGGGACAATCTTATCCAATCGCTTCATATCCGGTTGAAAGACAACTCCGAAAAGGCCGGATTCCGCAGCGGAACGACAGTGGAAGCTGTTCTTTTTATGAAAGGTCGGTATTACATCTGCCATGTCGGAGATTGCCGGACATATATCATTTCGGATACCCTCACGCAACTTACGACAGATCATACCATCGTCCAGCGTGAACTTACCGAAGGAAAACTGACACCGGAACAAGCCCGGAAAGATTCGAGACAAAGCCTCCTGCTTCAGTGCGTGGGAGCGGGCAAAGATGTGAAACCGGATTATCTTTCCGGTGAGGTTCTGCCGCACCGGACGTTTCTGATCTGCTGCGACGGGTTTCGCCGCAAGGTGACAGAGGCTGAAATAAAAAAGAGCTGCAGGTATTCTTCCAAGGAAAAAAAGTTACATGAGGCTCTGGAAGAAACAGCACAGCTCTGCATGAAACGAAAAGAGACGGACAATATCACAGGCATCCTTATCAGCGCGGTCGGAGAGAAAAAAGGTCTTTTCCCATTATGGAAAAAGGCTACGCAGACTGCGGGGAAAAAGGTAATAAAGGATATCTTGCTGGAACACTCTACTCCGGCGGATAAAATATTGTAAAACAAAGGAGACATTATTATGGAGGACAACAGAAAATTTGCAACATTCTTTGCGGATGCCCCCAAGGGTAAAAAAATTGGAGCGGTTCTTTCGTGGATTGCAACGGTGATTTTGCTTGTGGCACTTTTTGTGCCGGGGTATCAGCTGAGATACCAGATGAAAACGGAAAAGGGGACCTTTAAGGATATCCCTGCAACCATGACTTCTGAGCTTAAACAGATGAAAGAAGCAGCAAAGCTGAATTTTCAGTTCGGTGCGGGCACTACCTCCGATAAGATCGATGAATTCGTTGAAAAAGGCAGTACGAGTGTATTTTCCTATCTTGTCAGTCCCGATTTGCAGAAGGCAAGGCTGGTAAATCTTGAAACCATGAGTGATGCCTCGGATGATATCTCTAAAATTTGCGTGGCACTGTTGGTACTGTTCTTCGTGCTGGTCGTCGCAGCGGCTATTGCTAGTGTGTTCACGATAAGCTGGTGCGCACTGGTGGCGAACCTGATTGGCATCATCGAGTTGCTGGCAGTGTACTTCTTTGTGTTTGCGGGTAAATTTTCCATCGATCCGACGGACACTTCGATAACCAGCCGTGTTGCCCCTGCACTGACTATGATTCTGATTGTGCTCCTCGTACTGGCCGCAATCATGTCCGTGGCTTCCGTGATCGTTAGCTATGCGGTGCATGAAGACGAGGAAGCGTTCGTGGACGACTGGAACAGCAACGATCCGAGTCGGGATGCCGAGACGAATCTGGTCGATGACGGCAATGCCACAACCGTGCCGGCAACGGACAACTCGATGACAGTCGTGGCCTCTTTGATCCAGATGAACACGAACCGGAGTTTTGCAATCTACAATAACACAGAGGTTGTGATCGGCAAGGGTTCTCAGGCAAACATCATCGTCTCCAACCCGATCATCAGCCGTGCCCATGCGAAGATTAGCTGCCGCAATGGTGTCTGCACCATTCAGGACCTTGGCTCCAAAAATGGCACGTTCGTGGGCGACGAGAAAATTCTGGGCAGCAATACAGTGACGCTGGCGAATGGTATGTATATCACGCTCGGAAACGAAATCTTCCAGTTCAAAAACTGAGCCGGGAAAGTATTAGGACGGGGTGAGATAAAAGATGGCGGGTCTGGAAGAAAAACTTTGTCCCGTTTGCTTTCAGGAAGCGATGGAGCATGGGGAGTGTCGGAACTGCGGGTATCATGCAGAAGAATCTTCTGCAGTGAAAGACTATCTGGCACCGTTCACCATTCTGAAAGAAAAATACCTGTTGGGCAAGAGTTTGGGACAGGGCGGTTTCGGAATTACGTATCTTGCTGAGAATATGCAGAGCGGCCTACGCTGCTGCATCAAAGAGTACTTCCCGTCCGGTCTGCTTCAGGGGAGGACACCAGATGGTGCCCTCATCCTGGCAGATGAAGAAAACCGGCCTGAGTATGAAGAGGGAAAGCAGCAGTTCATTGAAGAAGCATGCGCCCTTCAGGAGCTTCGAGAAAATATCTCTGTCGTTGACATTCTGGAATTTTTTTGAAGAAAACGGGACGGCATATTTTGCAATGGAGCTGATTGAGGGTTGCAATCTGCGGGTGTTCCGAAAAAATCATAATCCGAAGCAGACGCTCAAGATGGCACTCCAGATGCTGTTCCTGCTCGGAAGTTCACTGGCAGAAGTCCATCGTTTCGGCATGATCCACGGGGATATCAGCCCGGAAAATATCCTTATCACACAGGACGGTGAAATAAAGCTCATCGATTTCGGCGCGGCACGCTCGTTCCGTCAGGGGAGCGATAATAAAGAAAGAAAAATTTACCTGAAGCCGAACTACGCCCCTTACGAGCAGTATACGCAGAAACCGTGTCAGGGACCGTGGACGGACATTTACGCACTGGCCGCAACTTTCTACTTTATCGTGTCAGGGCGCAAGATGCTGGACGCACTGAGCCGTGCGAAAGGAGCCTCCTATCCCCCGTTGCACGAGCTGTGTCCCGCTGTCTCCCGACAGCTGTCGGACGTGATTGACAAGGCGTTGGCGTTCGACTACCACGACCGTTATCGCAGGATGCTTGATTTTCTGGATGCACTGGAACAGGTCGTCCGGCCGGAGGACTACGACATCGATTTGGGGGCACTGATGCCGAAATCAAAGGCATCGAAGCAGGCGGAAATTCATGTCGAGACTTCCGACGACTCGGAGAAGATGTGTCAGGTTGAGGAGCAGAATATGCCAGAGCCGAAGCGCCTGGCCGCATTCTTCCATCCGAAAAAACGCAGGCTGGCATATCTGGAGCTGACGATGCGGAAATCGGGTGGTCACATTTCCAGACGGCGGTGGATAATCGAGCCGAATCGCACGGTGAAGGTCGGGCGTTTGGCGACGAGCGACGTGATGATGCCAGCGGATAACCAGATCAGCCGGAATCACTGCGAGGTGTTTTACAACGAGCCCAAGCGGGAATTTATCGTCAGGGACCTGTCCAAATATGGCACCTATCTGGCGGACGGAAAGCCAATGGAAAAAGAAAAATCGTATACACTGAAAGATGGCGATATTTTTTGTGTCGTGTCGCCCGAGTACACATTCAAGGTGGTGATTGAAACGTGATGTCCCTGTTCAAGCGAAAAAAGGCAGGCGAGGAAGCCAATACCATTCCCGAAGCGATGGATGATATCACACAGACTCTTCTGATACCCGTAAAAGACGAAGGAGAAAAAACGATGTGTGCCGATGCCTATGAGACGAGTCAGGCGGAGATCGCCAGCTATACGTCGATTGGAACCCGGAAAAGCCAGCAGGATTCGATATGCTTTGATTTTGGGGATTTCTGCACAGTCTGCGCTGTGTGTGACGGTATGGGCGGGCTTACCGGGGGCGAACGTGCCAGTGCTTTGGCGGCGCATGGGGTAACGAGATACCTGCTGGAACACGCTCAGGCGGAAGATATTCCTACGGAGATGGGACGCGCAGCACTACGACTGAACGAGGAAGTCAAGAATCTCCGGGACCCGGCCAACCAGAAAATCGAAGCGGGGACGACTCTGACGACAGTGTTTCTCCGTAACGGGAAGCTGTTCTGGTGCAGTATAGGAGACAGCCATATTTACCTGTATAGAGATGGTACGCTAGAGCAGTTGAACATCGATCACAATTTTGGTGCCCAGCTTGACCAAATGGCACTGGAGGGCAGCATAACACAGGATGAGGCACTGCATCATCCGCAGCGTGCTGCTCTGACAAGCTATCTTGGGATTTCGGAGCTGACATTGATCAGCGGAAACCGGATGCCGTTCCAGCTTCGGAAGGGAGATGTGCTCATTCAATGCACGGACGGGCTGTACCGCTATCTGCCGGACAGCACTATGTGCAGAATTTTGGCCGTGACGGGAAATCTGAAACAGGCGGCGGAACAGATGGTCAAAACGGCACTTGCTGTTCCCGGAGGGCACGATAATACGTCGGTTCTATTGGCAAGATATAAAGGCTGAGATCGGAAAATTATAGAAAGAAAGGGGTGCAATAAAAAAACTGGAAGAAGGCACAAAATAAAAGGAGTGTTGCTTTATGGCAAACAGCAAACTTCAGATGCCCGCTAATTATATGGCACTGAACGAAAGTGAAATGTCTTGTGTTGAGGGCGGCGGTATCATTTCTCAGGTCTGCTATGCTTTCGGACGTATGTTCCGTAGCACCTACTACGATAAATGGGAAAGCGAATCCAAAACGCTTGAGCAGTCCCATGGTGCTGTCGTTTCCAAGAAAAACGGTGTATATGCTCGTAAAGAAGGATGTGCTTGTCCTTAATGGTCAGAAACTTGTTCAGGGTATGCAAGTCCATAAGCAGCTGATGCTCCAGATAATGTCCGAGTGCGTAGCCGCACACCATCTGCTTTGTCTGTTTGTCTAGCTGGCGATTGATAAGAATCAATGGCTAAAATAGAGTGAAAGTAAACCCAACATATCTTTAATGCGAGATGTTTCACTGATGTCCAGACTACAACTGCGCGCGATCTGTTTAATGTTGCGAGTTCCGACATTTTGGACAAGTTCATTAGCAGCTTGGTGAATAAATGCAGAATCCATAATGTGATCTCCTTCCGGGGATAGCATAGTGAATAGAACAGTGGTTCACAGGTTCATTATTCGTTCCTTTTCTCGTTTTTGCTCTCGGTACTTAAAATAGGCTTTGTGCATTTCATACATGATGCCGTCCATATCCTGCGGGGTCAACTCTCCGCTGGCAAATAGCTCAGTAAGCTCAAATGCGAGATGCTGGGCTTCTATTTTGCCCTTTTTTCCGTAGGCTTCGGCGGCACGTTCGATAAATAAAGACTGATCCGGCTGTAAATAGGTCAGAGGTACATGGAATATATCGGCCATCTTTTCAAGCATTTCAATACTGCGAGGGTAGCGGCCATCACGCTCCCATCCGATGATCGTTCGTTTGTTGATACCCAGACATTGTGCCAATTCGTCCTGTGTTAAAGAATGTTTCTTTCGTAGATCGCGAACTTTCTCTCCAAATTTCATGTTTGCAACCTTTCTATGGCGTAGTTATCGTGCTGTAACAATGTGCAAAGGGATTTGTAAATATTCAATCTGGAAGATGCAACAAATTTTCACATTTTCCTCTTGACACAGCGACACGACTTGCTTATAATATATGCTATATTCTATCATCTTTTGGATTATTATACCGTAAAAATTGTGAATATGCAAGCCGAAAAAGGTGAAAAAAGAGCGGAAGTTCAAAAGGTGAAATTGAATAGAAGAAACTTAAACCAACACAAAGGAGGCCGTGAGAAGATGAGCAACGGAGAACATGAAATCCGCACCCCAAAGGGGCTGCGGATTGGGAATCGCAGTGTCGTTGATGGAAAGAATATGCTTCAGATCAAGCGTGGTGGCTGTGAAGATTATATTTCTGCTGAATCTCTGGTGGAGTGTATTCACGGCCTTCCCGTGAAGAGTATCGAATTTTTCACAGCAGAGAACCATCGGAAAGAAGCCTGAAGCAGAGTGCTTCATCGGACACTGAAAGCGCAGAGGTGGAATCTTAGGCGGCACCTGGTTAGCCGACCAGCTCCACCAGACGTTCTTTTGGGTCTACAATATAATATCTGTTTGTTTAGAGCGATACCGTAGCAATATGTGATATAGGCCGGAACAGAATGAGCGAATGCAGCGCAGTAGTGCGCCTGCAAGTAGTTCATCCTGTTTCGGCTTTTTTATTTGAAAGTTTTTTGAAAAAAAGGTGGTTGCCAAAACCCTTATTTAGAATGCTATAGGTATAGGCATAATTTTAATCGAATGGAGCTTAGGCTCCCCGTTCAAAAAAAACGGGTGGGTCTGAGGTCATTTCTGCTGTTCTTTCATAGAAGACTCACCTGTTGCCGAAAGGCAGGAAGGTGGTTAAAATGAATTTTATTACTTTGAAAGAACTGAAGAAGATGGTTCCTGTTGCAAGTGAATTTAAGCGAGTGCCGGGTTTGAAGAAGATATTGGAAGATGGTATAGAAGTGATTCTCCGAAAACAGATGGAGAACCATGCGGAAGTAGTCGTCTATAAAAATGGATATGTTTCCTACCATGCACACGAAAGATATACGGTGTTTGCACTTCATAACTGTACACACTACTACTATGAATCGCAGGGAAATGAGCATCAGACAATTCCACATAACCATTTTGAGGATATGGAATGGCATATTCGCCTTGTGCTGGAGGGAGAGGATCGACTTGTGCGTAATCTTGAAGCACGGGAAAGTGAAACTTTTTCGTATGCGGCGGATGTGAATCCGGAGTATAACAATGAAATGGAAGATCCGCGTATAAATGTTATGGATTTTGTGTTGAATAAAGAATTTTTGAGAAAGGCAAGCGAACTGCTGAAAAAGCACCAGTGGGAAATGATTTGTCGCCACTATATTGAGGGAATGACGCACCGGGAAATTGCTGCTGAGATGGGAGTATCACATCAATATGTGACAAAGGGAATCAAAAAGGGGCTTCACCGCATCCGTTGCACTTATACATAATATAGAAAAACTGCCGTGGGGACTTAAAAATCCCTGCGGCAAATTTTTTTCTTGAGAAAATTTGAAAAAGTGGTTGCCAAACACCCCTTTCAGAATGCTATAGGTGTAAGGGTTATACAACAAGCCCTCGCAAAAGTTCTTTGACAACTGAATAAGCCATCCCAGAGAGATACTTCTGGCACTGAATGTGCATCCTGCGCGTCTTACCAGAGAAAACGCCGCTGAAATATGGGGCAGGAACGGGCTGGGGCAGAATGGCAAACTCAAATAACAGCAGATACACTGCGGTGGAGCAAGGAAACGTGTTCCACCGTAGGAATGTACTGTTATTTCCAATAGTGCAAATCCAATCCGACAGGGGGTGATGAATTTACATGGAGTACCCGTATTTCAAAGGTCTGGAAGCAGACCGATACAGCTTTTACCGTGTGCCGAAAGCATTGGTCAAGGCTGATCTATTCCAGAAGATGTCCGGGGACGCTAAGCTGCTGTATGCTGTGCTGCTGGATCGTATGAGCCTTTCTATCAAGAACGGCTGGCAGGACAAGCACGGCAACGCCTATATTATCTGCACGATAGAGGAAGTCATGGACTCTATTCATTGTGCCAGACAAAAGGCGGTCAAACTGCTGGATGAACTGGAACAGGAGTTTCGGCTTATCGAGCGGCGCAGACAAGGACTTGGCAAACCCAATCTGCTGTATGTGAAAGACCTTTATGCGGGGCTTTCGCAATCGAACTACTGGAAGTATGAAAATCATACTTCCGGCGGTTTGAAAACCGAACTTCCGGGAGTTCCAAAATCAAACGGAAGTAATACTGAGAAGATAAATAAGACAGATAATAGTGAAACTGATCTTATCTATCCGGCTGAATTGCAGGAAGAAGAACAGTACCGCCGCTATTTCAAGAAAGCTCTGGAACTGGAAATTCTGGAACAGGGCTATCCGGCAGATAAAGCGGTCCTGTATGAGATTCTGGAACTGCTGGTAGAAACCGTCACCAGCAGAAAGAAGTTCCTGCGCATCTGTGGCGAGGAAAAACCGAAGGAGGTGGTGAAAAGCCGCCTGATGAAGCTGGATTCCTCGCATATCCAGTACATATTGGAGTGTTTGAAAGAAAACAGCACTCAGATTCGGAACATCAAGCAATACCTGCTGGCAACACTCTATAACGCACCTGTGACCGTGGATAGCTATTATTCCGCACAGATTCGGCATGAATTTGGGTGGGGCGGCAGGGTAGATAAAAATTAAGGAGGACAACCTCATGAACATCGTATTTATGAGTATGGACACGCTGCCCTCTACGCTGTGGGCGCGTGATCTGTATGACCAGATGCACATTCGCAGCGATTTCCGCAAGTGGTTCCCGCGTATGTGCCAGTATGGTTTCATCGAGGGCCGCGACTACGAGTATATGCCTCGTGTCCGGCTGCAGGATGAGGGCGGGCGCACGGTCCAGCGGTATGTGAAAGACTACCGTATTACGCAGGACATGGCAAAGAAGCTCTGCAAACTGCACCACACGGCAGTCAGTGCGGCGTACCATCCGCAACCGTTTGACTGGGATGCGCTGCTCGGCCTGCTGCATAAGAAGGCACCGCGCCGGAGCAGCTACGAAGAGCAGTTGAGCGATTCGGATTCGCTGGTTACGACTACGCAGATCGCCAAAGAGTACGGCTGCGGAGCCAAGGTGTTCAATCGGCTGCTGCATCTGCACGGTATTCAGTACCGTGCCAACGGTCAGTGGGTGCTGTACTCGGAACACCACGGTAAGGGCTATACGTCCAGCCTGACGTTCCGGCTCCAACGCGGCGATGGTTCCGAGGTGGAAAAGCTGCACACGGCATGGACACAAAAAGGCCGGAAGTTCCTTTACCATACTTTGAAGCGGCGTGGAGTGCTGCCGCTGGCTGAACAGGGAGGTTAAGCCTATGAATTTCACAGATAATCCGTTTGAACGTATGATGCGCCAGCGTCCGGGAACGGACAGCGGCCATCCCTGCAAGCATTGCCGCCACAAATGGGAGTGCGGCTATCTGCTGCACCAGTGCCGCAAGAAGTTCCGTTTGGTGCTGGGCGATACCGCACCGCCTGCGGCTGGGGCAGTCCGCCCCTGATGCAGCGGCGATAGATGGGAGGTGAGCAACCGTGCAGGAAGAAGTCAACGAGAAAACCATCTCGCTGTGCATCAAAGGAGGAAAAATCACTGCACAGATTTTGAAAGCGGCCCTGATAAAGCTGCTGGCAGAGATGGACAAGAAGAAAAAGCAGCAGGAGAAAGGGAAAGGTCAATGTAAGAGAACAGGTAAGCAGAGCATCAAGAGCCTGCAAAGAAGCGGCGCACAGATCACGAACATCGTTGTCACGGACAATAACATCAAGTCCTTTGACCGGGTAGCCCGGAAGTATGGCATTGATTATAGTCTGAAAAAGGTAGAGCAGGAGGGCAAGACGGAGTATCAGGTCTTTTTCAAGGCCAAGGACGTGGATGTTATGACCGCCGCTTTTAAGGAGTACACCAGCGAAACGCTGAAAAAGCAGAAGCGCGAATCGGTGCGTCAAAAGCTGGAAAAGGTGAAAGAGGAACTTTCCAATCACCGTCAGCTCAAGAAAGAAAAGAAGAGGGAGCAGGAACCGATACGATGAAGAATCTGAAAAAACCTGCCCGCCTGCCGCGCAAAGCACCGTCCAACCAGACGGGCGGTACGGCATGGGGCAAAAAAATGGCTGCAGAGATAAGCCGGATGGCGCAGGCAGCAGATATGAAAAAGCTGATCCTGCTGAATTTCCCCTACATCATCGCCTTTTACATGGTGGAAAAGGCCGCGTGGCTTTACCGTCAGTGCAATGGCGATTCCGTAGTGGACAGGCTGATGGTTCTTTTTATGAACTTTGGCCTGGCCTACAAAAGTATCTTGCCCAGTTTTCACCCGTTCGACCTAATGGTGGGGCTGGTCGGCGCAGCTGCGCTGAAAGCAGTGATCTACTTCAAAGGGAAGAACGCGAAGAAGTATCGGCAAGGCGAGGAATATGGCTCTGCCCGGTGGGGCAACCAGAAGGACATCGAACCTTTTATCGACCCGGTATTCGAGAACAACGTCATCCTCACACAGACCGAACGGCTGATGATGAGTGGTAGACCAAAGCATCCGAAGTATGCTCGGAATAAAAACGTCATTGTGATCGGCGGTAGCGGCAGCGGTAAGACCCGATTTTATGTCAAGCCCAACTTGATGCAGATGCCCCAAAAGGTCAGCTATGTCGTAACGGACCCCAAGGGTACGATCATTATCGAGTGCGGAAAGATGCTCTCGGATGCCGGGTATAAAATCAAAGTCCTGAATACCATCAACTTCAAAAAATCCATGCGATACAATCCGTTCCATTACATCCGCAGTGAGAAAGATATTCTGAAACTGGTCAATACAATTATCGCCAACACAAAGGGGGATGGCGAGAAGTCTGGCGAAGATTTCTGGGTAAAAGCAGAACGGCTGCTCTACTGTGCATTGATTGGCTACATCTGGTATGAAGCCCCGGAGGAGGAGCAGAACTTCTCCACGCTGCTGGAGTTCATCAACGCCAGCGAAGCCCGCGAGGATGATGAAGAATTTAAGAATGCCGTGGATGAGCTTTTTGAGGAACTGGAACAGAAGAAGCCGGAACACTTTGCTGTTCGCCAGTATAAAAAGTATAAATTGGCTGCCGGTGTTGTATGCTCTAAAAGACTTCTTAATCAAGCGGTTGGGAAGTCTCTTAGAACACACAACCTAAAACCGAAGAAAGGAGCGCAAGTTATGAGAAAAAATGAGAAAATCACAGCTCTGTACGAACGACTGAGCCGTGATGACTTTGGCAAAGATGATGACCAACAGCGTGAGAGCAATTCCATATCCAATCAAAAGGCAATGTTGGAGGAGTTCGCCGCACGGCAGGGCTTTACAAACATTGTCCATTTCACGGACGATGGCATTAGTGGTACTTGCTTTGCTGGGGTTAGATAGCGATACTTTTTACATCTACCATGTTGCGGCGGTCATGGTTGACAACTTGCGTCGGCTCCTGCTCGGTATCAACCTGTCCGACAAAGCTATAATGGATTTCGATTTTCCG
>ENA-OPYX01000277-OPYX01000277.1-human-gut-metagenome-genome-assembly--contig:-NODE-277-length-30582-cov-5.575800_pt1 | contig 30582 bp, 28 predicted proteins | sample MGYA00242639_ERZ504486 | MGnify/ENA primary metagenome ERZ504486 (study PRJEB26092, sample SAMD00036296) | human gut metagenome | host: Homo sapiens | study: EMG produced TPA metagenomics assembly of... | reverse complement strand
GAACTGTGAGAAAATAATCTCACGGTTCTTTTTTACTTGACAAGTGATGGTATCTTCCTGTAAGATAAAAAGCGTAAAGATTGCACACAATTAAATTTAAAACAATGATTTTGAGATGGAGAGAAAAATGGAGAGAGCAGACATAGCGATTATCGGAACCGGACCTGGCGGCGTTTCTGCTGCATTGACGGCAAAGGTAAGAAATAAAAATATTTTGCTGATCGGGAAAAAGCAGATGAGCGACAAGGTCAGCAAGGCGCATCAGATCATGAACTATCCGGGACTCCCGGCGGTGACCGGAGCGGATATGGCGAAGGCGTTTGAAAAGCAGCTTGCCATGATGGAGATCAATATTACGGACAGCCGGATCGGCACAGTCTATGCGATGGGCGACTATTTTGCAATCCAGGCAGGCGGGGAAGTGCTTGAGGCAAAGAGTGTGATCTTAGCGTGCGGCGTTGTCTCCGGCAAGACACTTCCGGGCGAGGAAGAGATGTTAGGACGGGGTGTCAGCTACTGTGCGACCTGTGATGCATGCTTTTATAAAGGAAAGAAGGTTGCCGTCATCGGTTACGGAAAAGATGCGGAACACGAAGCCGATTTTCTTGCGGAAGTGGCAGCAGAGATACTTTATTTTCCAATGTATCAGGATGTACCTGGCGTATCAGAGCAGGTAACGGTGATCAAAGAACGTCCGAAGGAGATCTTTGGTGAAAAGAAAGTTGAGGGACTTCGCACAGAGCAGGGGGAGTACCTTGTGGATGGCATTTTTGTACTGCGGGATGCCGTATCCCCGAAACAGCTTGTGCCGGGTCTGGAATTAGACGGAAATCATGTAAAGGTCAATCTGTCGATGGAGACAAATATTCCGGGACTTTTCGCCTGTGGAGATATTACGGGAACACCGTATCAGTATATCAAAGCAGCCGGACAGGGCAATGTTGCGGCATTATCCGCAGTGGCTTATCTGGATGCGAAAAAACGCGAAGCCGGGAAGCAGTAAAGAGGCAGCCCGCATGAACAGAAATGTGTGGGACTAAAACCGGAACGTATTTTACAACAAATATATCACAAAAAACAGTGTGTCATGCGCAAAGAACTGCGCAGGAAAGGAAAATATTATGGTAAAGAAAATTACAAATAACGATTTAAATGAAGCAAAAAAAGGTGCAGCAGTTGTTGATTTTTCCGCAGTATGGTGCGGACCGTGCCAGATGTTAGCACCGGTGATGGAAGAATTATCCGAGGAACTCTCCGGCAAGGCAGAGTTTTACAACGCAGATTCCGATGAAAACATGGGACTTGCACAGGAGTACCGCATTGTCAGCATCCCGGCAGTCATCGTGTTAAAAGATGGCGTGGAAGTGGCAAGAACGGTTGGATTCCAGCCGAAAGACGCAATGCGCAGCTTTATCGAGGAACATCTGAATTAGAAAGAGCTGACTGTGAACTGGCACATCGTCTGGGAACAACCTGGATTGCAGAATGGTGTGCCGGTAGAAATGAGGATTATCATGCCAGATAAATATGATGCATTAAAACTGGAAAACCAGTTGTGTTTTCCACTTTACGCCTGTTCCAAAGAGATCGTGCGCAAGTACAAGCCTTTTTTAGATGAGCTTGACCTGACATACACGCAGTATATCGCGATGATGGTGCTCTGGGAACACAGACAGATCAGCGTGAAAGATATGGGAGCACTTTTATATCTGGATTCCGGCACACTCACGCCTGTCCTGAAAAAGCTTGAGCAGAAAGGCTATCTTGTACGCGCAAGGGACAGTGAGGATGAGCGTGTGTTAAATGTGACGATCACAGAACTCGGCGAAAAGCTGAAAGAGGATGCCGTTCTGGTGCCAAAAAAAATGGGCTGCTGCGTGTGTCTGGAGAAAGAAGATGCTGATGAGTTGTACCGGCTGCTGCACAAAGTGCTGGGAGTGCTTGGAAAAGAATGAAAATAAATCATATTTCAAACATTTGACAAGTGTATCTGCAACAGAAAGTTAAAGTGATTTCTCCCCCTAATCCAGTTGCACCCCACCAAACCCCTATGGTAAAATTATCCTTATAAGATTGCCGGAAAACAGGCAGTCATTTATGAAGAGTAGAAACCACTGGGGGTTTTTGTTATGGAACAGACAATGTTGATCGCAGTACTGATCGCGGCACTTGTGGGATTGTTTTTGTTTGACACGGTGCGTCTGCGGCGCATGCAGGTGCAGAGGGATGCAGCGAAAGAGGAAGTTGCAGAAGTAAAAACAGAGTTTTTGTCGCGCATCAGTCACGAGATCAAGACACCGATGAACGTGATCGTGGGGGCAACGGCGTTAGGACTTGAAGAGACGGAACATCCGGAGCGGATGGAAGAGTGTTTAAACCGGATACGCGGCGCGAGTGAATTTCTGATGGGACTTTGAATGATCTGGTGGATATGTCTAAGATCGAAAACGGAAAGTTCCATCTTCATCCCAAGCCGTATTCGTTTACGGAATTTTTAAATGAAGTGGAAAATATGATGGAGCCGATGTGTGAGCGCAAATGGATCCGATTTCATATGCCGCATGAGGAGATCAACATTAATATGATGGTTGATCCGGTGCGGTTTTTCCAGATATTTTTTAATCTGCTCTCCAACGCGGTGAAGTTTACACCGGAGGGCGGGGAGGTCACATTCCGCATCTGTAATTATGCCACGCACAACAATCAATTTTGTGCCGACTATGTGGTGTCCGACAACGGAATGGGAATGAGCGAAGAGTTTCAGCAGATTCTCTTCCAGCCATTTACGCAGGAGAGCGTGAATCAGGGTGAACCGGGAAACGGAGCGGGACTCGGACTTGCGATCGTGAGAAGCATCGTTGATCTGATGGGCGGAACGATCACGGTAAAAAGCGAGCCGCAGAAAGGTACGGAGATAAAAGTCCATCTTGAGATTGAGATTGCGGAGATACAGCCGGAGATCGAAGTGGCACACCGTTCCGCGGAGGAGATACAGAACATCCTGCGGGGAAAGAGGGTTCTGCTTGTGGAGGATCATCCACTTGATGTTGAGATCAGCAGGCGTATCTTAGAGCATGTGGCGGTAAATGTGATCAGTGCGCAGGATGGAAAAGCGGCATTAGAGCAGTTTAAAGCGGAAGAACCCTATCATTTTGATGCGATACTGATGGATATCCAGATGCCAAACATGAACGGTTTTGTTGCGGCGAGAGCGATAAGGAAGGTTGCAAAGCCGGATGCGCAGATCATTCCGATCATAGCATTGAGTGCAGACGATACGCTGGAAGATGTGAGAAAATGCAAGGAAGCGGGCATGAATGCACATATTGCAAAACCGGTTGAACCGCAAAAATTATATCAGATTTTGTGTGAGTACCTGCTTGCGCCGATTTAAGAGGCAATTTTATAACAGAAAAATCCAATGGGCTTTATAAAGACGATAGATAGTTCACAGAGACAAAAATTTGGAAAATAAGCATGAATAGAAAAGAAAAAAATCCGGCAGGGATGATTTTGCGCGCGGAGCGGATCAGACAGGGAAAGGGGCAGAAAGAAGTCTGCTATGGCATCTGTGTGGTTTCGTATTTAAGTAAAATCGAGCGTGGATCGGCGGAGCCGGATATGGCAATTTTAAAGCAGCTTTTTGCAAGACTTGAAATCAATTATGAGACAGATTCTGCGTTTCTTACTGAGAGCAGGAAACAGATGGATGAATTTTTTTACAATCTGCAATATGGGCTGGAAAATGAAACGGTATGGAAAAAACTTGCCGGAAAATGGGACAGGCTTTTGATGTCACCGCTTACAATCGATATCAGACTGGTGTCCGCAATTTATTACAGTGAGAGCGCGTGGAAAGAAGTAGATAAAAGTTTTATCGAAAGTTTGATGAAAAAGGAAGCGGATGGAAATGACATACAGAATTTTTTGAATGAGAATGTCAGCACTTTAGTGCGGTTAGAAGACTGCATGGATGAAAAACAGTATGCCTATTACAGTCTGGTCTGTTCAAGACTCGCAAAAGATCCGGCAGAGAAAATGGAATGGTATCAGAAAGTACAGCACGGACTGCAAAATACGCTTGGCATGCGCTGTCTGATTTCCGGTTATTATGAACAGGCAGAATACGACGCGATTCACCGGATAGAGAACCGTTTTGTGACGGCGGCGTTGGAAGAGGGAAATGTATATGCACTGGCGGATTATTATTTTATGAATGGAAGCGCATATGCATGTGTCGATATGGATGAGATGATGACCGTCTATTATGAGCGCACCAGAAGGCTATTGCAGAATACCGGATGGTGGAAAGAATACGAGCAGGGATTATATTATAATATGGGGGCGACCTATCTTGCAGTTGGAAGATATGAGGAAGCACTCGACTGTTTAAACCGTGTCCGGTCAGAAGATTTCCTGCTCTGTCATAAAAAGGCATGGTTACATCTTCTCCTTGGAAATACCAGGGAGGCGGATCATTATCTTGCAATAATGAAACAGTTACTTTCCCGGAAAGATATGAAGGGTAAGATGGCAGAGCGTCTGATGTATGAGGAACTTTGCATGGAACAAAAGCAAGACTTTACGGCGGATCCGGCATATTTAGATCTGATCGAACGACTGATCAGGGCACTCATAAAAGAAAAGTCGTTTGGTTTCCTCTATCAGTATAAAAATGTGATTTTAGAAGCCTATACGAGGCAGCGAAAATATAAAAAGGCACTGGAGTTTAGTGAACAAATTTCCGCAAAGACTAGAAAAAGTATGTTTTAGCGTGCTTTTTTTGTGCCGATTTTCCCAAATCAATTCGCTTTATCTAGTTTAAAGTGGAATATATAATAACTGTAGCAATCGATATATGATGTCTGGAATCCACTATTTGCTCCGGACATCATAATCTTTACGCTATACTACAAAACATGAAATGAGGGAAAAACATGTCACACCAGCAAAAAACACTCTGGACAAAAGATTTCACCAGTATCGCCATAGCAACCATTTTAACAGCCGTAGGTGGCGAAGCCATGAACCTGCCGATCAGCCTTTTGGTATTTGATGAGACCGGATCTACATTTTTATCAGCATTGGTACTGATCTGTGGCGTTTTGCCGGACATTGTCCTTTCTGTTTTAGTTGCTCCATTGATTGATAAAGGCGGAAAGAAAAAATGGATCGTCGGACTGGATATTGTAACGGCGGTATTGTATGCGGTAATGGGACTCTATATCAGTGGTCATGCATTCAATTACCTGTTGTATCTGATATTTGTCCTTGCAGTGGGAACAATCTCAGTGTTTTACCGTCTTGCATATGATGCATGGTATCCAAATCTGATACCGAATGGGATGGAACAGAAGGGTTATGCGGTCAGCAATACAATTTATCCACTTGTCATCATTACAATGTCCCCAGCGGCAACCTTTTTGTATGAAAAAATATCCATGGCACACATTTTTTATCTGGTTGCCGGTATCACGATGGTATCTGTCATCGTGGAGAGCCGGATTCATGAGGAAAAGGAAGAAGCACAGGACGATTATACCTGGAAGCAGTATTGTCAGGATATCAGGGAAGGATTTCATTATCTGAAAAAAGAAAAGGGCATTCGTAACATCTATACTTATATGAGTATCACAAGCGGTGTGTCAGATGGAAATACCGTACTGATACAGGCGTTTTACCAGACAGTGCCGTGGCTTACGGTTACGATGCTTGGATTTTTAAAAAGTGCGGAAATGATCGGGCGGGGACTTGGCGGCATTTTTCAGTATAAAAAAGAAATACCGGTAAAAAAACGTTATGCGTTTACCAAATTTGTCTATACGGTCTATGGACTGATGGATATTTTACTTTTATATCTGCCATATCCGCTGATGCTGTGTAACCGTTTCCTTTGTGGGGCACTTGGCATCTCAAGTGCGACCATCCGTGAGACAGCAGTGCAGAGCTATCTGCCCGAAAATATGCGGGCGCGTATCAACGCATTTTTTAATATGGTATTTGCGATCGGAAGTGTGGCATTCCAGATGGCAGCGGGAGCACTGGGACAGATCATGTCTTACCGGTTTGCAATTCTGCTGCTCGCGACGATAGAACTTACCGCCATGTTTCTGCTGATCTGCCTTCCGGCAAAAGAAAACCGCCCCGTATACGAGGCGGTCCGAAACGCAGAGTAGTGTTGATAAATCTGTTGGCAGTTTTAAGCCAGCGGTTTGATCTCCGGCGCCGCCTGACAGCGTGCGGTCGACTCTCTTTCGATGAGCCTTGCCCGGATCTGCGTCCGGCAGAACGGGATGTGGTGCACCAGCGAATTCAAAACGACGTAAGCGCATTTTCCAAGCTCATTGCGCTCCTGACGAACCGTGGTAAGCGGCGGCTCTAAGGAGGCAGAGAGCGGCAGGTCATCAAAACCGACAACGCTGATATCCTCCGGAACACGGAAACCGCGCAGCTTACACTCAGCGATCACACCGGAAGCAATCAGATCGTTGCCGCAGATGATCGCAGTCGCACCTGCGCCGAGAAACGTCGGGACGTGATACTTTGCGCTGTCTGCCACATAATAGCCGTAGGCGGTCAGCTTCTCATCAACAGTCAGTCCGTGAGCTTTCATGCTGTTATAAAATGCTTCCTGGCGCTGCTCGGATACCATGGAGTGCAGGGAACCGTTTAAGAAAGCAATTTTTTTGTGGCCGAGCGTATAAAGATGATCTACGGCTGCGTCGATGCCCTCATAGTTATCGGTGCCGACGTAGCAGACGTTCGGATTTTTTTCGATATAGTTATCAAAGAGAACAGTCGGCATTGTGGTGTGGGAAAGCTGTTGCATCCATTCGTCATGCAGGGCGAATCCGACTAAAAAGGCACCGCAGAAACCGTTCTTTAACATGTATGTATCATATTTTTCTGTAAGCTGAAAAGCAGGTGTGACCGGAATAACGGTAACATCCCAATTATGGCGGAAAGCATTCTGTTTGAAACCGAGTACGATATCGTAGCCAAACTGATCTTCCGTTTCATATTCCATATTTTCGATAAAAACCGCCAGTTTGCGGTTTTCTTTTTTCTTTGATTTTTTTGTTGCGTATCCCATTTCAACTGCAGTGTCAAGCACCATCTGACGTAATTCTTCGCTGATGTCACTCGCGCCATTTAAACCTTTTGATACGGTACTGACGGAAACACCGAGTCTTGTTGCAATATCTTTGATTGTTGCCATGGGTAAGATCCTCTCCTTAGTAAAAACAGTTGATTTTTTTATATTATATAAAGAAAACAAAAAGTTGACAAGCAGACATACTAAAATTTTCGAAACTTTTGAGCGCTTTCGTTGTAAAAATAAACAAAAACGATATAGCGAAAACGGCAAATATGGCAAAAACGCTGTTAAAAGTTGCAAATTCGTTGACAAAAAACGTTTCCAGTAATAAAATTATCACAGATACGAAAAAAAGCGAAAAAAATGAGAGGAAGGACCGGGGAAGATCATTGGATGCAAAAAGAATGGCAAGGGGAGCAGGAATCCTCTTAGCGATCACAAGTTTACCATCTTCATACGGAATTGGTACATTAGGAGATGCGGCATTCCAGTTTATAGATCTGCTGGTGGATTTAAAACAGCGTTACTGGCAGGTGCTGCCGATCGGTCCAACCAGTTTTGGAGACAGTCCATATCAGTCATATTCCGCATTTGCCGGGAATCCATATCTGATCGATCTGGATGATCTTGTGCAGGAGAAGCTGCTTAGTGTGGAAGAGATCCGAAGTTTCCATTGGGGAAATGATGAAGCGGATATTGATTATGCGATGATTTATGAGAACCGCTTTAAAGTTTTGAAAATGGCGTTCGCACGATTCGATATCGAAAATGAAGCTTTTGTAAGGTTCTGTGAAGAAAATGCCGGATGGCTTTCTGATTATGCACTTTATACTGCATTAAAGAAACATTTTGGTGATGAGGAATGGCAGAAGTGGGACGAACCGCTTCGAAGCCGGGATCCTGAGGCATTAAAAGAGTATGAAACAACGTTACATACAGACATATTGTTCTATGAATTCTGCCAGTTTGAATTTTTTAAACAATGGAAAAAATTAAAAGAATATGCAAATAACAGAGGTATCCAGCTGATTGGTGATCTTCCGTTTTATGTGGCATTAGACAGTGTGGATGTATGGGCAAACCGGGAACTTTTCTTATTGGAAGAGGATGGGACGCCAAAAGGAGTTGCAGGTTCTCCGCCGGATGCATTTTCAGAGAATGGACAAAAGTGGGGAAGTCCAGTATACAACTGGAGCCGGATGGAAGAAGATGGATTTGCCTGGTGGCAGGCGCGTATGTTAGAACATGCAAAGCTGTTTGATGTAATACGGCTTGATCATTTTGCAGCGATCGTAAAGTATTATGTCGTACCGAACAAGGCAGAAGATGGAAGAAGTGGAAAGTGGAGTAGGGGACCTGGAAAGAAACTTACGGATGCAATCGAAAAAGTGATCGGAGATACACACATCATCGTTGAGGATATCGCAGGAAAGAGTCCGATACCGGGTGTGAAGAAGCTGATGGCAAGAACCGGATGGCCGGGCATCAAGATTTTGATGTTCGCATTTGGGGATGATACGGCAAACGAACATCTTCCACATAATTACACCGACTGCAATCTTGTCGTTTATGCGGGAACGCATGACAATGAAACAATTGTTGGTTACTTCAGGGATAAAACAGATTATGAACTTGCGTATCTGTACGAGTATCTGAATATCAAATATAAAGAAGAAATACCGGATGCGCTGATCCGGGCTGCCTATGCAAGCATTGCAGATGTGGTGATCATACAGATGCAGGATCTGATGAAGCTTGGAAATGAAGCGCGGATGAATGCACCATCCACCGTCGGGAGAAACTGGAGATGGAGGATTGGAACCGATGAACTGAGTGAGGAGCGGAGGGCATGGATCCGGACGCTTGCGTCGGTTTATCACAGATAATTATGTTATAAAGTGCAGATTGCATTTTATATAAAAACAAAGTTCATGAAAACTTTTTGGGAAAAAGAAAAGGAGAGGAAAAAAATGAAAAAGAAAGCAGTGTCATTATTAATGGTAGCAGCTATGATGACAACCATGGCAGCAGGATGCGGAAACAAAGCCGCAAACAATGCTGGAAGCGATGCAGCAGCAGACAACAGCACAACAAGTGATGCAGCAGCAGACAACAGCACAACAAGTGATGCAGCAGCAGAGGAGACAGCAGGTACTGAGGCAGCAGCCGCAGATTCTGAAGATGAGCCATGGTCCGGTACAATTACAGTATGGAGTCCACAGGAAGATCAGGACACAGGCTGGCTTGCAAAAGAGTGTGATGCATTTAATGCAGCTCATCCAAACTGGGATATCACTTTCAATTATGGTGTATGTGCAGAGGGTGATGCAAAAGCAACGGTTACACAGGATGTTGAAAACTCCGCAGATGTATATATGTTAGCAAACGATAACATCCCGGATCTGGTATCTGCAAATGCATTAGCAGAGCTTGGAGGAAGCTATCTTGACTATGTAACTACAACAAACTCTGATTCTATTACAGCATCTGTTACTTACAATGATGCAGTAGTGGCATTCCCGTTTACATCAAATACATGGTTCATGTACTATGATAAGAGTGTATTTTCAGATGATGATATTAAGAGCTTTGATACCATGTTAGAAAAAGGAAAAGTTTCTTTCCCATTATCTAACTCCTGGTATATTCAGGCTTTCTATGTAGCAAACGGATGTACATTATTTGGTGATGGTACTGATGCAGCAGCAGGTGTCGATTTTAGTGGTGACAAGGCAGCAGCAGTTACTGAGTATCTTGTAGACCTTTGCAAGAATCCAAACTTCATTAATGATGCAGACGGAGCAGGTATTGCCGGTTTACGTGATGGCAGCGTTAATGCCATTTTCTCAGGTACATGGGATGCAGAATCTGTAAAAGAAGCTCTTGGCGATAACATGGGTGTTGCAGCTCTTCCTACTGTAAATATCGGAGGAACAGAGGGTCAGATGAAATCTTTCATAGGATCTAAAGCAATCGGCGTTAATCCAAATACAGAGAATATGCAGGTTTCCATGGCTTTAGCGGCTTACCTTGCAGGTGAAGATGCCCAGAAAGATCATTATGATATGAGAAATATCCTTCCTACAAATACAAACATTGCAATCTCAGATGATGAAATTGCTACGGCAGTTACAAAAGTTATGACAGATACATCTATCATGCAGCCATTAGTAAGCGAAATGAGCAACTACTGGTCACCGGCTGAGAACATGGGTAAAGCACTGGTCGCTGGTGAGATCACAGCTGATAACGCAGCAGAGAAAACAGAAGATATGAATACAACAATGAACACAGACATTGCACAGTAAAAAGATTTCTTCTGATAGAAATCCCAGGGTGCCCGGACGGGCATCCTGGATGTTTCTACATTGAGATTTAAAGGAGGCCCATAACGTGAAAAAGGCTGGAATGAAAAAAGGAAAAAATAAAGAATTTTCAACACCGTACACGGTTACAAATGCGGTGACAAAAGGAAATATAATCACAAAACTTTCCCTGTTAATTATGGGCTTAGGAAATATTGCACATAAACAAATTGGAAAGGGAATCATGTTTCTGGCAGTAGAAGCTGCATATATCTGGTACATGATTCAGTCAGGAATTTATAATTTATCTATGCTGCCATCTCTTGGATGGAGAGAGCAGGAAAAAGTATGGAACGAAAAAAAGAGTATTTATGAATATACAGCAGGTGACCAGTCATCACTGATTCTGTTGTATGGAGTGGCAACAGTTTATATTACAGCAATGTTTATCATTGTCTGGAGAGAGTCCGTAAAGAGCTCTTATAAATCGGAAGTGCTGGCAAAATCAGGAAAGCACTTAAACAACTTTAAAGAAGACTGCAAGAGTTTGTTAGATCAAAATTTATATAAATTACTGTTGGCAGCGCCGGTTATGGGAATTTTAATTTTTACGATCTTACCACTGATCTATAACATTACCATGGCGTTCACGAACTACAGTAAGGTCAACGATCATCTGGTATTATTTGACTGGGTGGGACTGGCAAATTTCAAGAAGATTTTAAACTTCGGTGACAGCATCGGCAAGCAGTTCTATTCCGTATTAGGATGGACACTGATCTGGGCCATTGTAGCAACCGCATTAAACTATATCCTCGGTATGATCTTAGCAATTATCATCAACCGTAAGGAGACAAAAGGAAAGGCATTTTGGAGATTCTGTTTTGTACTTTCCATCGCAGTACCGCAGTTCGTATCACTGCTGATCATGCGTACCATGTTACAACCGACCGGTATCGTCAATACGCTGTTATTAAAATATGGTCTGATCGATACCGCATTACCGTTCTTTTCAAATGCAACATGGGCAAGAGTAACGGTTATTGTTATTAACCTCTGGGTAGGTATTCCGTATACGTTACTTCAGGTAACTGGTATTTTACAGAATATTCCGGGTGAACTTTATGAGGCAGCAAAGATCGACGGAGCGAATGCTGTACAGACTTTCTTTAAGATCACATTGCCTTACATGTTATTCGTTATGACGCCGTACCTGATCACACAGTTTACGGGAAATATCAATAACTTCAATGTCATCTTCCTTCTGTCAGGTGGAAATCCTACTCCGGTGGATGCCACGGCAGGAAAGACAGACCTTCTTGTTACCTGGCTGTATAAGCTGACGGTTGATAAGAACTATTATAACTTAGGTGCTGTTATTGGTATTATGACATTTATTGTACTTGCGATCGTAGCATTGGTAACATATCGCAATACCGCATCCTATAAAGATGAGGAGGGATTCATGTAATGAACTGGACACATACGAGTACAGCAGCAGTGGCTGCGAAAAAAAGTGGTGCACCCAATACGGCAAAAATCCGTAAAACAGTGATAAATGTGATTGTTCACATTTTCCTGGCAATACTGGCATTTATCTGGGTTCTCCCGATTTTCTGGGTAATCCTTACAAGTTTCCGTGGAGAGAAAGGTTCTTATGTAAGTACATTTTTCCCGAAAACCTATACATTTAATAATTACATCAAATTATTTACAGACACCAGTATTTTAAACTTTCCGAAGATGTTTATGAATACCTTTGTGATCGCAATTTTTACCTGCATCATTTCTACCATCTTTGTACTTTCAGTGGCATACAGTATGTCAAGAATGCGATTTAAGATGAGAAAACCGTTTATGAATATTGCGATGATCATTGGTCTGTTTCCATCTTTCATGTCCATGATCGCTGTGTACTATATTTTAAGAGCACTTAATTTAGCAGATGGTGCAATGATCCGTGTAGCACTTATCATCGTGTTCTCCGCCGGTTCCGGTGCAGGATTTTATGTTGCGAAGGGATTTTTTGATACAATCTCAAAATCGCTGGATGAGGCAGCGATTATCGATGGAGCGACAAGATGGAATGTATTTACAAAGATTACTGTACCGCTCAGTAAGCCGATCATCGTATATACGATTTTAACATCCTTTATGGGACCATGGGTTGACTTTATTTTTGGTAAAGTTATCTGCCGTGCAGATGCACAGTATTATACGGTGTCTATTGGTCTTTGGAAGATGCTTGAGAAAGAGTATATCGACAGCTGGTATACCTGTTTCGCTGCAGGTGCAGTTGTGGTATCAATTCCGATTGCAATTCTGTTCTTAATGACACAGAAGTTCTATGTGGAAGGTATGACCGGAGCTGTCAAGGGCTGATCCACAGGATACAAATTGAATATGAGGGCACATTTTGGTGTGTCATTGGGCAGATGGGGAGTCTGCCGGGAGAGCAGGGACGGTTTGTTTCTGCTCTCTTTTTAAATTCATAGGAAATTACGTTCTATGAATTTAAAAGCCCTCCGGGCAGGATGCGCATCTCGCGGAGCAGAAGTTAGCTGTAAACAGCACCGCTCGAGCGCGAAAGAGTCGCAAGCGACTCTTTATTCTAATAGAGTAGTTGAAGGATGCTGAGGTCAAATAGTGCAATCAGGAAGCTTGGGTGCACTATTGTGACTTTAACATAATTGAAAAAGCGCAGGCATATATGCGCAGAAATGAGGACTGAGATGAAAAAGAGAATCATTGCGGCTGTTTTAGCCGGTATGTTGATAGTTTCCGCAGGGGGATGTGGAAATGGGACAGCTTCATCAGGGAATGCTGTGGATAATTCGAATGGAATGGCGACGGAAAGTTCTGCGGATCAAGCCATAGCTTCTGCCGGGCAGGATGAAAATGCAGATGCTGACACGAAGGAGGGGGGAGTGACCGCCCTTTCTCTGATGCAGGAAGTCAATACCGGGGATGAACAGATCATTGATGATAATTACCGTACCTGGTATGAGGTGTTTGTGTACAGCTTTTTTGACAGCGACGGGGACGGCATCGGGGATCTGAATGGTCTGACAGAAAAGTTAGATTATATCAATGACGGTGATCCGGCGACAGATACGGATCTTGGATGTAACGGAATCTGGCTGATGCCGGTCATGCCATCGACAACCTACCATAAATATGATGTGACGGATTACTGTGATATTGACCCGGAATACGGTACGATGGACGATTTTAAAAATCTGATCGCGGTATGCCATGAGAGGGGAATCAATGTCATTATCGATCTTGTCATGAACCATACTTCCTCCCAGCATGAATGGTTTAAAAACGGCAGCAGATTACCTGAAAAACCTGCCGGAGGGAGCAGAGCCGGATGCGTCGGAGTGTCCTTATGTGGATTACTATAATTTTTCTAAGGAAATGCAGGGCGGTTACAGTAAGCTCGATGGTACAGACTGGTATTATGAGGCGCAGTTCTGGAGCGAGATGCCGGATTTAAACCTTGGCAGTCAGGCAGTCCGTGATGAATTTGACAAGATCGTAGACTTCTGGCTTGATCTGGGGGTGGACGGATTCCGCCTGGATGCGGCAAAAGAGTATTACAGCGGAAGTGTGGATAAAAATGTGGAAGTGTTATCATGGTTTCATTCCATGGTAAAAGAGAAAAAAGAGGATGCCTATATCGTGGCGGAGGTCTGGACGGATCAGAATACCTACGCAAAATACTATGAGAGTGGTATTGACAGCTGTTTTGATTTTTCTTTTGCGGACAGCACCGGAACGATCACTTCCGTGCTTAAAAATGGTTCGGCATCTTCCTATGGAAAGGCGTTGGTAAATCTACAGGATAATCTTTCCCAGTACAGTGACAGCTATATCGATGCACCATTTTACACAAATCATGATATGGCACGAGGCGCAGGTTATTATTCTGGGGATGACAGTGAAAAACAGACAAAGATCGCGCAGGCAATGAATCTGTTGATGTCTGGAAGTGCTTTTCTGTATTATGGAGAGGAACTGGGCATGAAGGGTTCCGGTAAGGATGAAAATAAGCGTGCACCGATGTATTGGAGCGAAGATAGCGCAGACGATGGAATGTGCAAGGGACCTGCTGATATGGATACCATAAAAATGAAATACGGTGCGCTCGAAACACAGGAGAAAGATGGAAACTCTATTTACCAGTTTGTAAAACAGACGATAAAACTCCGCAATGAGTACCCGGAAATAGCCCGTGGAACAGTAAAGTTTGAGGAGAATATTTCAGATGACAAGGTATGTGTCATAAAGAAAACATATGGTGATTCGGAAATACTTCTGGTTTACAATCTTGCTCCGGAGAGTGCGGATGTAGATTTATCCGGAGTTACAGTTGGAGAAAAGAGCGGAAGTGAGCTTGAAATTGGTGGAGTGCTGCTGACGGATGCAAAAGAAGCTGCCTTTTCCGATGGAACACTCACAATGCCGGGATATTCGGTAGTGATAGTGAAGTGAACTGGAGGGCGAAGGTAATATCATAAGTTAGAGCAATAAGTTCTCCGCTAAAATTGTGGTTTGTTGGGTTATGAGTTCCCCGGCGAAGGGTGGTTGCAGGTCTTTGAGTGGCAAATTGCATCAAGTCGGGACGGTTTTGTTTCCGTTGTCCGAAAATAAGACAATCTAAGGCTGCCTGGTACAGGTTGTGGCGGAGTGACGTGTGCGTCTTAAATGTGCCATCCGGGCACATTAAGACTTGTGCTGCCGTCCATGACAGCACAACACTGTGTTACGGACAGGCAGACTAAGATTGCCTAATTTTCTTCCAGAGTCACAAAACAGGTCTCGGCTTGATGCGATTTGCCAGCCGCAAGGTTGTGAACCACCCTTAGCCGGGGAACTCATTTTACAACCTTGGGGGTGCGTAAATTTTTGTGACGTTCATTTTAAAAATGTCGAAAAATCTCGACGAAATCTGTTATATCTATGCTTTTAACCATACATACTTGGACTAATAATCTGCATTATTAGTCTGGTAATTTACGAAATGATTAATGTAATGCAACATAGCAGATGAAACTTCAGACAAGTCATCAGGCTGAATATCAGTGATATTGCACATTAGGATTTTAAGCATATTTCCATTCGTGCGAATATCAAAAATTCGCACCTACGCCCCCAGTTTTGAGATGAACCGCCCACCCAAATGGTGTTTCATAACCTGGAGGCTGGCATCTTGCGCAAGATGCCGCTCACAGACCTACAACACACCATTTTGGCGGGCGATTTATTTCATAAACAAACCATCATTTGTTTGGTAACTTATATTAGTAGTTCAGCAGGAAATCCGCAAACCGTGTATAGTAATCTTTCTGCTCGGAACGGCTGAACACGCCAAAATAGCATGTTCCGTCATAAATACCGTATTTTTTGATCCATGCGTTGTCAGTAAGCTCGATCGCACATGGGTAAGATTCGGATTCACCATCATCTGTGGAATAGATCAGATGATCTTTATACTTTTCTAATACATCATCGGAAATATAGGTGCGCAGATCTAGGCAGGCACCTTCGTTTGCATAATCTAAAAAGGTATCCCCTGTTCCAAAAAACAGATCCTGTCCACCGGCTCCGACCATTGTGGAGAGCACCATATAATCTTCATAACTGGAAGCGGAAGCTGCATCTGAACTTTCCGGAAACTGAAGGTTTGCTGAAACGTCGATGGGCTGCTGTTTTTTATCATAGCCGGCAGTATCTGAAAATTCGTCAAAAGCAGCATCGGCATTTTCGCTGGTCGTCTGTACATTGATCATAATTACACTTAGGATCGGTTTGCGGTAAGAAACAAAATGATAGGTAAGACCGATCACGATTCCACCGATCACGATCACTGATAAAATGTGCAGTCTGTAATAGTCCCAGATGTACTGGACTTTTGCTTTGCTTGAGAGTGCCTTAAAATCTGTCTTTTTTTCCATGGTAATCCTCATTTCTAACAGTCTTATCGTGATTTCACATCACATAATGAGGCGCTGGTACATATTGACCTCATTTCACTAGAATAACACACATGAAAAAATGAAAAAAGTACCAATTCGTGAAGTTTTTCTAAAATATTGCAGACGTGATCAGCTAGTCATTGTCTCTAAGCATCCAAGGATTTTTGAAATATCAGTGACGATCTGATCATCAGAAAAGTGCTGCGGGTGATGTACAAAAGCCAGAATTGTCTGAAATATGCCGCCGGAGAGGAAGGAAGCAAGCAGTTCCGGGCTGACAGAGAAGGTTACGCCATTTTTTTCATATTCTTTTAAATTTAAAAAAATATCCGTATAAATTTCTTCTGAAAAAAATATCAAGCAGGGCAGAAGCCATGTTGCTTTTTAAAACATTCTGGATCAAAGTATCATGTTCCTGAAAAAATTGTAATGTTTTCTGTGTAAGATAAAGGTTATGTGCATAAATACTGTCACTTTCTGGATCGGCAATCTGCTGAATGAAACGATCACGCTCCTGTCTTATAAAAAAAGAAAAGAAGTCGTACTTGTCTGCAAAATGTTTATAAAAGGTTGCACGCCGGATCATTGCTTCATCACAGAGTTCGTTGACTGTCAGGTCATCAAAACGTTTCTTTTCCAAAATTGTTACAAAGGCATCACAGAGAGCCTTATAGGTTTTTCTGATTCTTAAATCTGTCTTTTCTTCCATAGTGATCTCCATTTCTTATCCATATGAATCATATTTTGAAAAGGATTACACAAAAATATGTGACAAAGTCGGTTTTATATTGCTATAAAGAGACATTCCACATAGTTATGTTAAATAATTACCAAAACAACATTAAATGTACGTTGTAATATGATTCTTTTTATTATATTATACGAAAAAATGAACGGTTGTCAATTAAAAAACAACTGTAATTATACTGACAGACAGCAGATAACAATGGCAAAACAAAAATGATGCAGGGATGTCAGAGAATAAGGAGGAAACATGTGGAAAAGTTTTATAATGTAGTAATTCGTTGCAGAAAATTGATTCTTGTTGTGTTTGTGATAGCGGCGGTTATCCTGGCGTTTGCAAAGGAGTTTGTGTCAGTCAATTATGATATGAATTCCTATCTGCCGGAAGATTCGCCGTCTACGGTCGCACTGGATGTCATGAATGATGAATTTGACGGAGGTATCCCAAATGCAAGGGTGCTGATCTATGATGTCACAATTCCGGAAGCACTTAATTACAAAGAAAAGCTAAAGGAAATTGACGGAGTAACAGATGTTACATGGCTGGATGATTCGTTGGATTTAAAACAGCCGGTCGAAACTTTAGATCAGGATGCGGTTGAAATTTATTATAAAGATAAAAATGCATTATTTTCTGTCACGATCGATGAAGATAAAACCATATCAGCAGTTTCTGATATAAGAACATTGATCGGTGATGATAATGCAATGACCGATTCTGCGGTCAGCACGGCACAGGCGACAGAGAGTACGACATCCGAGATACAAAAGATCACAGTGGTTGGTGTATTGTTTGTATTTTTCGTACTTATGCTGACAACAAGTTCATGGGTAGAACCAGTTGTGGTTATGATAGGACTTGGGATAGCGATTATTTTAAATGCAGGTTCAAACCTGATATTTGGTGAAATTTCATTTGTGACAAATGCGGCAGGAAATATTTTGCAGCTTGCAGTATCGTTAGATTATTCCGTATTCCTGATTCACAGATTTGAAGAATGCCGAAAAGAAAAAGATGCGGAAGCTGCGATGAATGATGCACTGTGTAAGTCAACTTCGTCCATCTTGTCGAGTGGACTGACGACGGTAATCGGATTTCTGGCATTAGTGCTGATGCGTTTTCAGATCGGACCGGATCTTGGACTTGCGCTTGCAAAAGGAATTGCGATCAGCCTGATCACAGTATTTATATTTATGCCGGGACTTATTTTAGCAAGCTATAAATGGATGGATAAAACACACCACCGTTCCTTTTTGCCATCTTTCCATAAATTCGGAGGCTTTATCTCCAAAATTATGATACCGTGTGTCTGCATTTTTGTCATTGTGGTCGCACCGGCATACTTATCGAGCAATCATAATGATTATTACTATGGTTCATCACATATTTTTGGATCAGCGACACAGCTTGGAAAAGACACAGAAGCGATCGAGGATGTTTTTGGAAAGAGTGATACCTATGTGCTGCTGATTCCAAGAGGAGATACTGCAAAAGAGACAGAGCTTTCCAATGCCCTAAAGGAGATTCCACAGGTAGATGATATTATTTCCTTTGTAGATCTTGCAGGAGCACAGGTGCCATATGAGTATCTGGATGAAGATACGTTAAGCAGACTCGAATCGGAACATTACAGCAGGATGGTGTTATCCGTGGATGTGGATTATGAGGGATCAGAGACATTTGATCTGGTAAAAACGCTTCGCGATACGGCTTCAAAATATTATCCGGATGAATATTATCTCGCCGGTCAGGGTGTGAGCACCTACGATCTGATGGATACGGTTACAGCGGATATGGAAAAGGTAAATCTGGTTGCGATCGGAGCGGTTTTTGTAGTACTGCTGTTTAGTTTAAGATCGCTGTCGTTGTCTGTGATTTTAGTACTTGTGATTGAAACAGCAGTATGGGTAAATCTTTCTATACCTTATTATATGGGAAAGACGGTGTTCTATATTGCATATCTGATCATCAGCTCTGTACAGCTTGGTGCAACCGTCGATTATGCGATCCTGCTTACGTCACGTTTCCGCGAAAACAGAGAAAATATGGCGGGAAAAGAAGCGATAGTTGAGACCATATCAAATGTAATAGCATCCATACTGACATCAGGAACAGTTCTCACGATCGTTGGATTTCTGCTTGGAATCATTTCCACACATGGACTGCTCTCACAGCTTGGATATCTGCTTGGAAGAGGAACGATCTGTTCATTGTTTTTGTATTTTAGCATTGCCGGGCTGCCTGTATTTAGAGGACTGCCTGATGAAAAAAATTGGAAAAAACGCAAAGTCAGTAGTTTGCCTGTTTATATCAAGTTATTTACAAATGATGAACTGTTAAAAATCCAGTAGGAAAGAAAGGAGATTCTTATGAATAGAAATAGAGCAAAAAGAACGGGAAATATAAAAAAAGCAACGCATTTACTCTGTCTGCAGCTATGCTTCTTGGCAGTACAGGTGTAACAGCATTTGCAGCAGACAGTGCAAAAAAAGAAGAAGTTGTATATGCAAATCTGGATGAAGCGGGAGATGTTACCGGAGTATATGTGGTCAACAGCGTACAGGGATCAGATATCACAGATTATGGAACATATACCAGTGTGAAAAATCTGACAACAGAAGATAAGATCGATGTGGATGGTGATAAGATCACCATTCATACGGATGCAGACAAAGTTTATTATCAGGGAGATCTGGATACGAAAGAGATTCCATGGAATATAGCAATTACCTACAAGCTGGATGGAAAAGGATATAAAGCAGAAGAACTTGCAGGAAAAAGCGGAAGTCTGGAAATAAATATAAGTATCACACAGAATAAAAATTGTGATGAATCTTTCTGGAGTGGTTATGCCCTTCAGGGAACGCTGACACTCGATGCAACAAAATGCAAAAATATTGTAGCAGATCAGGCAACGATCGCCAATGTTGGTTCGGATAAACAGCTTTCTTATATTATTTTGCCGGGAAAAGGTGCAGATCTGACCGTAAAAGCAGATGTGATGGATTTTGAAATAGATGTGATCAGTATCAATGGTGTGAAACTGAACATGGATATGGATGTGGATGACAGTGAATTGACAGATCAGGTAAAAGAGATTCAGGATGCAATTACGGAATTAAATGACGGGGCAGCAGATTTAAACGATGGAGCATCAGATCTGAACGATGGAGCATCTGAATTAGATGATGGAGCAGCCGACCTGAAAGATGGGGCAGACAAGTTAAATGATGGAGCAGGAGCACTGAACGATGGCGTTTCAAGTTTAAAGACGGGAGTTGACACGTTAGGCACCGGAGCTGGTGAATTAAAAACCGGTGCATCTGCACTTGCAAGTGGAGCAGCCGACGCTTATGACGGGACGGTAAAAGTAAATGATGGTGCAAAACAGGTGGATGGAGGCATGGCCAGCCTCAACAAGGGAATTAAAGATGTGGAAAGTGCATTGACACAGCTTGATAAGCAGTCTCAGAATCTGACCGATGGTTCAGCGGAAGTGAAAAAAGCACTATCACAGATAAAAAAAGGATTGGATGGTGTTTCCATGAATACAGAGGAATTGCAGGAATTGGCAGATTCTTCCACGCAGATCCAGGGTGGAATTGATGCACGATGCACTGGTTGGCGGATTGAACTCACTGGATGAAGCAATTACGGTATATCAACAATCACTTGAGGCAGCAGGTGCAACAGATATGGCACAGAAAAATACACAGGCAGTTGCGGCACTGCAGATTACAGATACGCAGCGTGCATTATATGAAGCATATGTTTCAGGCGGTGAGGCAGCACTCACATCAAAACTCGGTGAGCTTGCATCTAATGGGGATGCGGAAGCTGTGATGCTGTATCAGTGTGCTGCAACGGGAAATACAGAAGTGATCAGCAATTATGTGACGATGGCAGGAAAACTGATCAATCTGGAGAGTCTGTTGAATGCAGACGCATCGTATATCAGTGGAAGTGATGCGCTGATCGCAGGAATCGATGGAAGTCTGGATAGCACAAATGGAGAACTGATGAAAGGGGCTCTTGCATTACAGAGCAATTATGCTGATTTTAATACGGCAATTTCAGGACTGGTAGCGACGCTGACAGATCTTTCCGGTAATCTGACGACAATGAAAACAGGAATTGATACACTTGTTACTAATTACAATACGTTAGATACCGGAATCAGTGATTATACTGGTGCAGTAAAAAAGATCACGAAAGGGTATTCAGGAATTACCGGTGGAGCAAAAGATCTTGCAGATGGCACAGCTTCCTTATATAAGGGAACACAGGAGCTTGTAAAAGGAAGCGAGAGTTTAAAGACTGGAGCAGGAACATTAAAAACCGGAACAGAGAGTTTATTAAATGGTGCATTGTCTTTACAGGAAGGAACAGGAAAATTATCAGACAGCACCCTGACGTTGAAAAATGGAACAAATTCCCTGGCAGAAGGTGCAGCCGCATTAAAAGACGGAACAGAGAGTATGAAAGATGGAACTAAAAAACTGTCAGATGGAACCAAAGAGATGCTTGACGGAACAGATGAGTTTTCTTCTGAAACATCAGATCTTGATACGAAGATTTCGGATAAGATTTCAGACACGATCGATGAAATGACAGGAAAAGATGTAGAGACGGTTTCTTTCGTATCAGACAAAAATACGAATATTGAATCAGTATTATTTGTCATTAAAACACCGGCAATCCAGAAAGAGAAAGTAAAGGAAGAAACTGTGACAGAAGAGAAAAAGAAACATTCTGGGAAAAACTGATCGGAATATTCCGCTAAATGCAAAAATGGGCTTTATCAGAAGCCCGTTTTTTATATCTTTGCAACAAAAAAGCGGGTGATGGGAATCGAACCCACGTATCCAGCTTGGAAGGCTGGTGTTCTACCATTGAACTACACCCGCATAAGATGTATGAAATTGAATACTGCCGAGCAGAAACTGTTGTTTCTGCTCTAATGCCCAGTTCCGGAATCGAACCAGAGACACGAGGATTTTCAGTCCTCTGCTCTACCAACTGAGCTAACTGGGCGTCTCACAACAAAACTTATTTTAAAGGAAAATGGCTTTGATGTCAAGCAGAAAATGCAAATTTTTTTAATAATATGAATTTTCGCAATAATTAGGAAAACATAGACGGGTCATTTTAGAGCAAGCATATGCCACATTGCCAGCGCAGCGCACAAAAATAAAAGTAACGTAAACCCAATTCGTTTAGTTTGAAACAGAATGGGCGAAAACTGTACATTACAAAGGGATTTCGTCCGGTTTTTACGGGAATATACTTCAATATGGGGTAGAATGGGTGAAATAGAGGTGAAATCAATCAGAATAACCCACAGAATCGAAAAAACCAGGGCGAAATGAGTAGAAAAAGGAAGATTTCGCCAAAAATCAATAGAAAGTCATTAAATAGTTAGAAAAAATGGGTGAAACCAGATTTAAATACCGAGGTTTCACCCATTGTGTGCATCAGTTAAATTGTAAAGTGATATGTTTTTTGACCTTGCTGTCGAGAGATTATGTTATACGGTAACGCATGTCAGTACATTTGTATATCATGCGTATAGCAGGATAGCAGGACGGAAGTTACATATACGGCAGCACATCCTGCATATAAGCCCGCAGTGTCTCACCGACGCTCCATGCCTGCGCATAGCAGCCTCTTGGATTGTGAGGTGCATCCCCGTCGAAAATTTCGGAGATCGAGCCGATACAGCCATTGTCGGTCAGATGATGACGCACCGGCCCGAGCAGGGAAAGCAGCTCTTTGGTACATTCCAGCGAATGGTCGTGGACTTTTGCGTAAGCGGACAGAAAACCGCCGAGCAGAAATCCCCATGCCGTACCCTGGTGGTAAGCTGCATCACGCTTTGGCAGGGAACCACAGTAAATGCCGTGATAGTCCGCATGGTCACTGGTGAGAGAGCGAAGTCCGCAGCCTATATAAAGATATTTTTTGACAAATGCGACGATTTTTGCTTCCTGCTCCTTCGATAACATGGTAAAAGGCAGTGACACCGCATAGATCTGGTTTGGGCGAAGATGGTCATCCGGCTCATCCCCGTCCACGACATCGTAAAGACAGCCCTTTTCTTCCCACCAGAACTTCCTGCAGAACGATGCTTTTACAAGTTCCGCAAGCGCGGCGTAGTCGTGAGAGGTCATAACATGACTGTCCAACCCCGTGGCAGCACCAGCAACAGAAACTTCACTGCTGGAACTCGTGGCAGAACCGCCAGTAACCAAAACATCGTCTCCCTCATACCGCCGGGCAAGTTCCTCCATGACCTTCAGCGCATTATACCAGAGCGCATTGATCTCCACCGGTTTTCCGTGGCGCGGGGTGGCAACCCAGTCACCGACACGCACGTCCATCCAGGTGATCTGGTCAAGACCGCTTCCGGCATGGATGAGACCGTCCTCCTCCATATAAATACTGAAATCTGTGCCGTTTTTGTAAGCGGAAATGATTTCCTTCAAATGAGGATAAATATTTTCCTGTACAAACGCATTGGCAGCGGTATCCTGATAATACTGCAGATACTGCCATACTGCATAAAAATACCACAGGGAAGCGTCCGCTGTATTATAAAGCGGAGCGGCATTGTCATCCGGGAACATGTTTGGCACGATCCCGTGACGGATGTATTTGGAAAAAGTTAAAAGGATTTCCTCTGCATCTTTTCTGCGCCCGGTGCAGAGCGTCAGTCCGGTAAATGCGATCATCGTGTCACGGCCCCAATCCGTAAACCATGGAAGTCCGGCAAGCACGGTTTTATAGCCGGTGGAAGCACGGTCACAGAGAAACTGATCCGCGGCGAGAACCAGGCGATCTGCAAAATCATCGTGGATACCTGCCGTTTCGTAGAGTGATTTTGTATACTTTTCCCGTTCTTTTAAAATGTCAAAAGCGGTATCTGCCGTGATATCTGTAAATGTTTCATCGGCAGCGATCACGGAACAGAGCACGGAAATCTGTTTGTGGCTTTTCGCCGGAAGAAAAACAGTGACTTCATGTGGACAATAATGACAGTCGAGTCCGTCCGTCTCAAGATCGACCTCGGTCTGAAGCTGCATGTCAATATCGAACATAGGCGTATGGTCGGAAAAAATACCTTCACTGGTCTGGAACAAAATGGCAGTATCAGGATGGCTTTCCGGGATCAGGCAGAGTGAATTGTCGATCAGGGAAGTACGAAAATGAAAATCTTCCGGGCGGCTGGATGCGCTGTGTTCACGGAAATTAAAAAGCGGAACCAGCGTGAGAGAAGCATCCGGACCATTATTTTCGATTTCATAGGCAATGGCACACACATTGGCACCATGTTTTAAGCAGATATGTTTTTTCAGCGTGATATCGCCCGCCTGGTATGTGTAGTGAACACTTCCGTCATAAGAAAAAGAGACGAGATATTCCTGCCCCTGTGTGTAACAGGTTTCGCCATTTTTCTTATGCTGTGAAGTCTCAAGGTTATACACTGCAGATACAGCTGGAACAGATCCTTTTTTTAACGTGTCCGTAATGGGATGAAATTTTTCGTCAGAACTGCCGGTGTTTTCTGCTGCAAATACGGACAGAGATTCATTGATCTTGGAAAAAACAAGATAGCGCTCGATCGGCGGGTGGAGACTCGCGATCAGATAACCCTGATGCGTCCGGTTGTGTGCACCGATCAGGGAACTTCCGGCATAACCGCCGATGCCGTTGGTCAACGCCCATTCACGGCGGATTCCATTTTTAAATGTGGAAAATGCTTCTTTTTCATATTGATAATTGATCATTTTTTTGTTCTCCATGATAAAAAGTTATTGTTTGTAAAAAATGTGTTGCAAAACTGCGAAAAATTACGAAAATACTATTTCTTTTTATTTTACACGATAACAGGTGCGATGTACAGAAAAATAAAAAATGTATAAAATTTCCTGTATTTATGCAGAGAATGGAGGGACAGCCCTTGCCTGACAAGTTGTTACATGATAGAATGGGAAGTATGACCTGTATGTCAAAAAACAGGTAAATATAAGAAAACAGGAGAAGATTATATGCATGAGAAATTAGTGATCGTTCCGAAAAAGAAAACAGGTTCCAAAAAATGTTAACTACAGCATGGTTTATCCTTGCCTGCCTGATGTTTTTACTGGCTACATTTGTGAATCCGGTTATTTTTCTGATCCCGGGAATTGCATTTGCACTGGTATGGTATTTTCAGGCATTTCGTTCGGATATAGAGTACGAATATACCTATTATGATGGAGAGTTCCGCTTTGCACGGATCAAGGCAAAAAGCAGACGTAAAGCCATCGGCAGCGTGCAGATGGATGATGTACTTGGATTTGCTCCAAGAGGTGACAGAAGCGTATACAAATACGAAAATGACAAGAATCTGGCATATAAAAATCTGACTTCCGGTGACCCGGAAGCAAAGGTGTATGAGCTGATCGCAAAGGGCGAAAAAGGACTTGTGCGTTATGAGTTTGAGCCGGATGATGAGATGCTCAATGAAGTTATGGTAAAATATCCGCGTTCCGTGGTAAGATAAGCGGCGAAACGCAGACGGAGGAAGAAATGTTAGAGTTAAGAAATATCACTTATGAGGTAGAGGACAATCAGGACAACAAAGAGATCTTAAAAGATGTCAGCCTTACGATCGATGAGCATTTTGTGGCGATCACCGGACCGAACGGTGGAGGAAAGTCCACACTTGCAAAGATCATTGCCGGAATCATCAAGCCGACATCCGGTCAGATCATTTTAGATGGAGAGGATATTACAGAACTTGATATTACCGAGCGTGCAAAACATGGCATCAGCTATGCATTTCAGCAGCCGGTACATTTTAAAGGACTGACAGTCAAAGATCTGATCACAATCGCAGCAGGAAGAACGATGACGGTGAATGAGATCTGTGAGATCTTATCGGAGGTTGGTCTGTGTGCGAGAGAGTATATTGACCGTGAGATCAATGGCAGTCTTTCAGGCGGTGAGTTAAAGCGTATTGAGATCGCGATGATCACGGCACGCGGAACAAAGCTTTCCATTTTTGATGAGCCTGAGGCGGGAATCGATCTCTGGAGTTTTAACAGTCTGATCAGGGTATTTGAAAAAATGCGTGATGAGATTCAGGGAACGATTCTTATCATTTCACATCAGGAGCGTATTTTAGACATTGCAGATAAGATCGTGGTGATCGCAAACGGACAGGTTAAGACAATCGGAACCAAGGAAGAAGTACTTCCGGAACTGCTTCATACAGCAGGGGCCTGTGAGACACTGACCAGCAAGCTGTAATGTATGAGTATGAGGAAGTGAGGATAAAAATGGATTTAATACAGAAAAATTTATTAGAGCAGGTGGCAGGACTGCACGAGATCCCGGAGGGTGCCTATAACATTCGTGCCAACGGAACCAAACTCGGAAGAAATACAACTGCAAATATTGATATTGTAACAAAGACTGATAAGGACGGAATCGATATTATCATCAAACCGGGAACGGTCAATGAGAGTGTACACATTCCGGTTCTTTTGAGTGAAAGTGGAATGCAGGAATGTGTTTACAATGATTTTTATATCGGTGAGGGTGCAGATGTCACGATCGTGGCAGGATGTGGGATCCATAACTGTGGTGTAGATACTTCCAAACATGACGGTGTGCATACGTTTTATCTGGAGAAAAATGCAAAAGTCCGCTACATTGAGCGCCATTACGGCGAGGGAGACGGCAACGGAGAGAATATCATGAATCCGCAGACCATCGTCCACTTAAAAGAGGGCGCACATATGGAGATGGAGACGACACAGATCAAAGGAATCGATTCCACGGTTCGTGTGACGAGAGGAGATCTGGCAGAAAACGCATCCTTAGAGATCCATGAGAAGATCATGACACACGGAAAACAGTACGCAAAGACAGATTTTCATGTGGATATTAACGGGGATAATTCCAGTGTGAATCTGGTGTCACGTTCTGTTGCAAAAGGGGAATCAAAACAGGAATTTTTCTCCGTTATGAATGGTAATGCAGCCTGTGCAGGACACAGTGAATGTGATGCCATCATTATGGATAACGCCTGTGTGACTGCAAGTCCGCAGCTGACTGCCAACAATATTGACGCAAATCTGATCCATGAAGCTGCTATCGGAAAAATAGCCGGAGAGCAGCTGACCAAGCTGATGACACTTGGACTTACAGAAAAAGAAGCGGAAGAACAGATTATCAATGGTTTTTTGAAATAGTCAATTTAAAGTTTGTGACCGGGAATGTCTTTGTATTCGATCATCCCGTCATCAATCCATTCTTTAATACGGCTGAGCGGAAGATGAAAGTGTGTTGCAACATCATAAGCGGTGGCGTTGTTTGACTGAATATATTCTTTTACCTGATGAAAAAGTTCCTGCTCTAAACAGCGGGGGCACAAAGTTCCCTCGTAGGATGTGGGAAGAAGACAGTGACATTCTTCACAGTATCTCCGGTTTTCAAATATAGGTGTTTCGGTCATATAAAGTCCTCCTGTCTGTTACATTAGGATTTTATTATAACATAAATTATCATGTGGAAAGAATTGTATTTATAAATAAAATATAAAAACAAAAATAAGGATTTTTATAAATCTTTTCGAAAATCGTCACACTTAAGACATATTTTTTCCGTATACTGTAACCATCGAAAGAAGTTAACAACGCTTACCCAGGCGGGTTGTTAAACAAGGTTGTATAGAATAAAGGCTGTACATCTCGAAAATTCTTTCGACGCAATTTCCTTTATATAGATTAACATTTTCATAACTAAACTCCTCGGAGGAACCCCGGAACAGTGATGTTACCGGGGTTTCTTCATTGTTAGAAATAACTTGCTTTGAGTTGTGGGCTACACGTGATATACGCGTGATATACAAATAGTAACCTAGAGTTTCATTTTATTTATTTCGTCCACTAGGATTTTGGGGTTTGAGTGAATGTAAACACGTTGGGTTATATCATTAATGTGATGCCCTAATATTAGTTTGATGTACATAATATCTAAATTTGCATTATGCATGGCAGTAGCAGTTGTGTGCCGTGTATCATGAGGAATATGGTCTATGTTTAGTTGTTTCATGAGACGGTCAAAACGCCAGCGTAAAGTCTGGTAAATTCGTTGACTTCCGTTAAAGTCCCAAAAGTAATGCTTTTTGGGATTGTAATATTTTTGTATAATAGGCAAAATATCATTGTGGATTGGTATAATACGTGATTTACCAGCATCTGTTTTAACACCTGTAATAAAATATTGGTCATCAAGATGTATATTTTTGTTTTCTAAAATCAAAAATTCTTCTGCACGGATTCCGGTATATAAAAGAATTAAAACCATATCTTTTTCAGGAGAAGGCGAAGTATTGCGGATTAGATTTATTTCGTCGTGAGTAAATGGATGGTGCTTTTCATCTGATACTGTCGTGTAATCGTAATCGCATAGTTTGGAAATATCGTCTGTAACATATTTTTGTTTTAAGGCAAGCGTATACATTTTTTTTAACAAATTACGAATGTTATTTAAAGAAGATTTTGAAAGTGTATCATTTTTAGAAATCGCTTCCTGTAATAACTGATAATCAATATTCCTGAATTTATAGGAATGAAGAGAAGATAAGTTGTTGTATGCAGCATTTAAGGCTTTGTATGTAGAGTCACTGTAATTACGTTTCCTGCTTTTTAGATATTCGATAGTTTCGCCATATACGTTACTGAAAGTAGGAGAACATTTTACTGATGCATTTGTCTTTTGATATTCAAGTGTTCTTTCGGATACATTTGTTTTTTCTGTCGGATCCTCAGAATGTGCATATCGATTTAAATATTCCTGTGCTTCTTTTGCGGTGCGGAAATATCCAAGATAAACACGCTTTGGAGCAACATTTCCAGAAGCTGTAATTGTTTTGCCTGATGTAATTCTTGCTGCGTAAGGTTTACGCCGATGACCGGGTAACTTTACGACTGCTCCGGTTCCATTTGAACGTCTCATAGTACCATCCTCCTTAAAATTAGGTATAAAAATAACAGCCAATGCAAAACGTCTGTTCTGCTTGTGCTTGGCTGCTCTGAATGATACAATAAGCTTGCTTAGGGCACTGTTCATTCAGAGCGGTGTATATGTATCGCCTTTGGTGTTTATGCCAAGGGCGATATTGTTAAATTAATTTTATAATGGCAAATGTTGGGTCAAGAATTAAAATATAATCATTTAGCGTCACATATATGCCGTATTTGGCTTTGTAAGTATTTAAAGCATCTGAAAGAAAGGATTCGGTGACTCCTAAATATTCAGCCATATCATATCTTGAATGACATCCATATTTGCAGGCATCAATAATGCCTTTTAAACCAATCATTTTGTCATAAGCAGCGAGTCGTGCTTTATATTCTTGCTTGCGGTTATTAAGATCATGCTGATTTAGTATATCTCCAGATGATGTATAATAATGACCGAGCTCTTCGGAAAGTACGCAGGCTTTTTCGATGCTTGTTGGAATGTCTTTGCGTATAGCAATCTTGCATCCTTTTATGCGACCATCATTAAATTTTAGAGGTTTTTCTTTTACAATGAGCCCAAGTGTGTCAGATTCTTTTAATAAACTTTCATAATCCAATCATTGCACCAACCTTTCTTTAGTTAAAAATTTTCTTCATTCGCAAAATTGTTATCAGTATATTTGGAAAAATGCGTTAGTTCTTCTAGATATTTTGTTGCTTCTTTTTTACCAAAGTCGTTTAATTGATTATAATAATCTATAATTGGGAAATCAAGTTGTCGTTGAGTATGCATTTCTTCTGATATCCCAACGATCCAGTTTAAGTTTACATTTAATACTTTAGCGATGGATTGTATATTTGGTAGTTTGATGTTATTAATAAGTCCCTTTTCATAACGCTGGATGGTAGATTTTGTTAAGCCAACTTTTTTTGCTACTTCTTCTAGAGTGGCATGATTTTCTTTTCGAGCTATATATATTCGATATCCTATTTCTGCATTAGTCATGTATACGTCCTCCTCATATTTGAATAACAACCATATTAACAGATATTAATAATGTCTGTTGGGTTAATTGCAGCGTCGGCTTTTAGTTAAAAATTTTCATCATCCATAATATCGTTATCGGAAGTGTCGATATCTGTTGGAATGTTGATATCGGTTCTTTCATGAGCAGCATTTAGTATTTGAGATTCAGTATATTGGGGAAAATGTGTTAATTCTTCCACACGTTTTGTTGCTTCTTTTTTACCAAAGTCATTTAATTGATTGTAGTAATTTATAATTTGAGGTGTAATATTTGATGTAGAGTAGCGTTGTACTGGTACATCAAATCCCATAAGCCATGCTTCGGAAACGTTTAATGCCATGCTAAGTATTACTAGCTTGTCTTGACTTGGTTCAACTTTGCCGGAAACATATTGGCTAATATCAGAT
>ENA-OPYX01000275-OPYX01000275.1-human-gut-metagenome-genome-assembly--contig:-NODE-275-length-30755-cov-5.093346_pt1 | contig 30755 bp, 31 predicted proteins | sample MGYA00242639_ERZ504486 | MGnify/ENA primary metagenome ERZ504486 (study PRJEB26092, sample SAMD00036296) | human gut metagenome | host: Homo sapiens | study: EMG produced TPA metagenomics assembly of... | reverse complement strand
GGCTCCTGGGCGACTACCTGGAGGACAAGCGCCCCTACGACGTGAGCGCCTACGCCGCGCTGGCCTCGGCGCTGTCCTCCTCGCGCTGGCAGGTCGGAACCGTGGCCGACCTCGGGCAGGCCGGCACGAACTTCTACCACACCAACGCATGGGCGGCCATCCACGACGTGGCAGACACTTGGGGCGGCGAGCTGTCGTTCGAAATCCAGGTGAGCGGCACCAAGGTAACCGCACGCCGCGTGTGCATGGCCAAGCAGGTCGGCGAGGACAACGGCAAGCGTTTCACCTACGCCAAGGACCTCGTGAGCGTCAAGCGCAGCGTGGACGAGGGCAACGTGTGCACCGCCCTGTACGGCTACGGCAAGTCCCTGCAGACCGCCGACGAGGACGGCAACCTGACGGGCGGCTACGATCGCAAGCTGACCTTCGGCGACGTGAACGGCGGGCAGAACTGGGTGGGGTCGGCCGACGCGCTGGCGCGCTGGGGACGGCCCGACGGCAAGGGCGGCAAGGCGCACGTGTTCGGCGACGTGGAGTTCTCCGACTGCGAGGACGCCGCCGAGCTGAAGAAGCTCACCGAGGCGCAGCTGGCTAAGTCGTGCGTGCCCACCGTGTCCTACACTGCGGACGCCGTGGCGCTTGCGCGCGCCGGCGAGGGCTTCGAGGGCGCGGACGAGGGCGACCTGGTGACCGTGGTGGACAAGGTGTACGACCCGCCGCTGCGCGTGCGCACGCGCATCACCAAGGTGGTGGAGGATCAGCTGCGCCCCGGCGAGGTCACCTACACGTTCGGAGTAAATAACAAATAAGAATAATTGTAACAAACCACAAATTTCCTAAAGGTTTAATTTCAGAAAATGGTATGAAAGGAGTTATAAAATTAATGCCTTGCAAGCAAAATAAATATTTTATTGCTTCCAAGCCATCAAATCCATTTATTTTAAAATACACTATGGAAACAGGAATAACAAACAAATAAAATGGAATTAACAGTTTTTTTACTCTTGTCAAAAACCATTTAGAAGGGCTATTTATTTCTTTATTTGCATAAAGAAATCCAGAAATGAATAAAAAATATATACGCCATAATTAAAAAATTGTTCTAAAAAAGCTATATCAAGCCAACTTGCAATATGACAAAGTATTATAAATAGCATACCTAATACTCTTAGTATGGAAATGCAATAGTTTCTTCCTGTATTTTGATTTACATTCAAATTTTTACTCCTTTACATTAAAATTTTCAAACGAAAGTTAATCAGGGAAAATAATCGGGAACAATAGCATAAAGATTAAAAACATAAATCCGAGGCCGATTACGGCAAGTCCGATAATACGGGTAATTTTCGTTGCTTTTTTCAGCTTGTACTTTGAAATCATATTTTCGGTGGGAAAGGGAAGTAAAATAAGCATTACGCCGAGAATATCGCAGCTCGCGACTGTAATTATCATTCCCGCAGTTCGCAAAAACGCAAAAAGAAAAATTCCGATAGGAATACCGAAAAAGCAAATCATATTTATAATGCTGAACAATTTACCGTACTTTTCGGTAGTTTCATAATATTTATTTGCATTGCCGTGACATTCTTCACTGCAATATTGTTCAAAATAGGATATTTCTTTTGCGCAATAATCACATTTTTTCAAGTTTTCAGAACCTTTCACTTATATTATAAACTATTCTAACACATTACACCGCTTTTTTCAATGATATTTAAGTGAATGGAATGGGAAAGATGTTTATAATGCCTAACAAATTTGTAAAGGTAATTAACATTATATTGTATTTATAAAAAATATATGCTATGCTTTCTTTGAGGAGATGGTAGAATGTCTAATTTTTTTGTGGCTCTGTATGCGGTAATGCCTATGTTTATAATGCTTGCTATCGGTTTTACTGTGCGAAAAATGAAGGTGATTGAAGAGGCTCATTTGCCTGTGCTTAACAAAATCGTTTTTAATGTTTTCTTTCCGTTCTTGATGTTTAACAATATATATGCTTTTGATTTGTCGGCAGATTTTAATGCATCACTTCTTTTGTATGCGGTTGTTGCCGTAGCGGTTATTTACGGTTTGTCGGTTGGTTTTGCTTTAATTTTTGAAAAATCAAATAAAAGTCGTGGTGCGCTAATCCAGGCGATTTACAGGAGTAATTTTGTGCTTATGGGTTTGCCGATTGTAGGTAATATCTTTGGCAGCGGCAGACTTGGTATGACATCTATGCTTGTCACGGTTATTGTTCCGATGTATAATATTCTGGCTGTAATAACACTTGAAGTATTCAGGGGAGAGAGTATAAAAATTACAAAAATACTTAAAGGCATAGTTACAAATCCGCTGATTATCGGCTCGGTTGCAGGTATTTTGTTTGCGGTTTTCGGTATTAAATTACCTGAAATTGCAGAGAGCGTTATTTCTGATATGGCGTCGGCGGCAACACCGCTTGCGTTGATTGTGCTCGGAGCATCTTTTGAATTTTCAAGCATAAAAATGATACAAGAAAAACCTTATTGCGGTTATTTTTGCAAGACTTATTATTGTGCCTGCAATCAGTCTTTCCGTAGCTATTATGATTGGTTTCAGGGGAATTGATTTAGTTTCGCTTATCGGAATTTTTGCATCGCCCTGTGCTGTGTCTTCTTATACCATGGCAAGGCAAATGGACAGCGATTATGAATTATCGGCAGGTACCGTAGTTTTTACAACTATGCTTTCGTGTTTTACTTTATTCGGCTGGATTTATTTTTTAAAAGAGTTAAATTTCTTCTGATGTACAAATTGCACAAATATCACATACAAAGCTTATACAACATATATAAATGGTTGATTTTGAATGAAATTTAAAAAATATGCTTGATTTTGAAGGATTATGTGCTATAATAAAGCCGTAAGATAAATTATAACAAATTTTCAATTATATGTTTTGAAAAAGTTTATAGTTATTTCTTTCTTTTAATTTTTGTGAGCATAGAAAAGAGCAAGACTTTTGTCTTGCTTTTTTCTTTTTCTGTATTTTTTTGCACATATAATATTGTTGTATAATAGATTACATATTCAGAACAAAAAATGACAATCGAATAAAATTTACTAAAATGATAAAAAGTATTGACAAAAACAATTAAATAGTATATATTTAAGATGTACTATTTAAATTAATACAATAAATCCAATGAGTGCAATTCATAAGATTGGAGGTAGAATAATGATTCAGATTGACTTGACATCAAGAGTACCGATTTATGAACAAATTTGTACCAATATAATTCGTCTTGCATCAGCGGGAGTATTGAAGCCGGGTGATAAATTGTTGCCTGTAAGAAGTCTTGCATCTGAGCTTGGCATTAACCCTAATACCGTAGCAAAAGCATATAAATTGCTTGAAAATGACGGGTATATTGTATCCAATGTCGGACGGGGAAGTTATGTATCCGATAAACTGACGAAGGATTGTGCTGAAAGAGCCATGGCGCTCGATGATTTTAAACAGAGCACAAAAATAGCAAATTTACTGAGCGTTGACAAGGCAGAGCTTAATAGAATTATTGAAAATATTTATAACGGAGGTGGCATTGATGATTGAAATTTGCGGACTTACCAAGAGGTTCGGCAAGGTTAATGCTGTAGATAATATGACCGTGAATATTCCAAACGGTGCGGTTGTAGGTCTTGTAGGCAGTAACGGCAGCGGTAAATCAACACTTTTGCGTATGCTTGCGGGAGTATATGCACCTGACGGAGGAACTGTAAAAGTTGACGGCATACAGCATTTTGATAATCCCGTAACTAAAGGAGAATGCTTTTTTATACCTGACTTCCCGTATTTTTACAATACAAGCACAGTAGAGAGTACGGCTTTTCTTTACAGACGACTTTATCCGAATTGGAGCGAACAGGAATATAACAGACTTTGTTCGATTTTCCCGATTAACATAAACGCACCTATTATTAATATGTCAAAGGGTATGCAAAGACAGGCGGCGCTTATTTTGGCGCTTTCAACCTGTCCGAAATATTTATTCCTTGACGAAATATTTGACGGTCTTGACCCTGTAGTAAGACATATGCTCAAAAGCCTGCTTGCCGAAAAGGTGGCAGACAATAATACAACCGTTGTAATTGCCTCTCATAACTTGAGAGAGCTTGAAGATTTGTGCGACAGACTTTGCCTTATGCATAGGGGACATATGATGCTTGAGCGTGGTATTGACGATTTAAGGCACGGTTTGCGCAAGGTACAGGTGGCATTTACGGAGTTGCCGTATAAGCCGAATATATTTGAGGGTATTAATGCAATTAATATAACCCGCAACGGCAATATATTTAATCTTACAATAAAGGGAACGGAAGAGGAGTTTATGCCAAAGCTTAAGGCACTTAATCCTGCTTTTGTTTCTGCAATACCTCTTACTTTGGAGGAAATATTTATTAGTGAAATGGGGGCGGCAGGATATGACATCCACAGTATCCTTTAAAGATAAGCTCAAGCAGATTTTTTCGGTTATTCTATGGGATTTGAAAGGTTGTAAAGGCTCGTTGATGGTATATACGATTTTGGCGTCGGTATTTACTGTTATAATTTTTACACTTGTTTTTGTGCTTACGGCAGATCAAACCTCATTTTCGCCTTTGTTTTCAACTGAAAGTTCACCCAAAATATCTCTAAGCGAAAAAATGCAGGTTTTTCAGGTTATTTCATCTACCATTATCGGTTTTCTTACACTTATTTTTGCTATTATTTATACTGTGCAGATATTCTCGTATATGCACAACAAGCGTAAAGTTGATTTTTACGGTTCGCTTCCTATAAGCAGAGCAAGACTTTTCCTCGCCAAGTACGGTGCAGCTTATTTGTTCTCTATCATTCCTATGCTTGTGTTTATGGGCATTATTGCTATTGCGTCTGTTTGTACGGGTACGCTTTTACTTCCGCAGGTAACAAATATGTATGTTAATTTTATTGTGGGTACTCTTGCCTGCATAAGCGCATACGGTTTTCTGTCTGCTTGCTGTGGTACTACATTTAATACTGTTATTATGTTTATTGCGGTTTGTGCCTGCTATCCGTTATCTATGGTTTTTGTAAGGGCTTATATCGACGCTTTCTTTACAGGCTCATACACGGGTAATTTTTCTGACAGTTTTATAACAAATGCACTCAATCCTATTTCTGCTTACTTTGGCAACAATCTTATTTATTGGATAATTTTCAGTGTAGTCTGCATTGCTTTGGGTACATTGCTGATTATGAAGAGAAGATCCGAAAGAGCCCAGACTTCCTTTGCATATTACATTCCTTGCCATATAATAAAAGTTATAGTTTCATTCCTTGCAGGTATGTTCCTCGGAACTATGTTCGGCGCTATAAATGTTTTTGGCAATGGCGTAGGCGGTTTTGTTTTTGGTTTTATTCTTGCAAGTGCGCCGACATTCCTTATCGTTCATATGATTTTCTACAAAGGCTTAAAGCAGATTGTAAGAACTATTCCGATTTATGCAGGTCTTGCTGTTGTGGTAATTGTCGGTGTGGTTCTTATTAATCTTGATGTGTTCGGCTACAATACTTATGTGCCTAAATCAGAAGATGTAAAGAGTGCGGGTTTGATTTGTTCAGAGTATAGCACTGTCGGCAAGAATATATCGAAATATTACACAAAGAGTGCGGGCGATTTTACAGACGAAGCTGACATTAAATCTATTATTAATGTTCACAATGAAATTCTCACCAAGAAAAAGACGAATACAACTTCTAAGGCTAAATTTTCAAGTGTGTGGGGCAGTATGCTTTACAATACCCTCAGAGAATATGCAAGCGACGAGATAATTACCGTTGCCTACAAGCTAAACAGCGGAAGAACCGTGACAAGATACTATTCTAAGAATCTGCTTGAAATGGCTGCGACATTTGGTTATGAGCCGATTGATTATACCGATGATACATATGATGTTGATTACGGTTATAGTTCATCTGGATTTACACAAATTTACACTGCCGCCAAACCTGTGCTTTCATCAAAGCCGTATATTATGAAATACTCGGGTGTGGCAAATGCCGGTCTGAACGAAGATTTCCAAGTAAGCAGTTTGACTGTTCATGCTTTGACCAAAACATATTCCGAGGACAGTGTATATTCGTCGACCATAGAAAACGAGTATTCATATGATGAAAAAGAAAAAGATCCAAAAGAAATTGCTGCAAAGAACAGTATTATGAATGATATAAACGCAGCATTTAAAAAAGACCTTGAGGCTGACACTGCTTATCTTAACGGTGTTTTGTATGATCCGTTTGCACTTCTTTACAATGATGATATTTTTATGATTCTTCTAATGACGAGGATTCGGTTTACAGCTTTGATTCTCTTAAATATATCAGAGAAAAGTATTCTAAGGATTATGTCTGCAAAATTCAATTAACATATACTAATTATGATCCTGAAAAAGCTAAAAAATTTATTTTCGGTACTAACAGTACAGAATATGAGTATTACTTTGTACCGAAGTCATATACAAATACCATTGAGGTACTCAAAAAGTACGGCTTACTTAAAGCTGACTATACACTTAATAAAAGCTCTGAGTATTTTAATGTTCCTGAATATGGTGATTACGACACAGTATATGAAAGATAAATAAATTACAGAGCGATTGTGTTGTGCAGTCGCTCTGTTTTTCTTTGACAAAGGGAGAGTAAACCATTATTATATTAGTAGTAAAAATGTTAGGAGATGACAGCGGTGGAATTATACAAAGGCAGACCGCAGAATATTGAGGGAAGACTTGACAGGGAAGTCAGAGTATATGATTTGCTCGACAGCCTTGGCATAGAGTATCTGCGAACAGATCACGGCCATGCCGATACTATGGAGGCGTGCAATGAAATTGACAAGGTACTTGATGTACTTATTTGTAAAAATCTGTTTTTGTGCAACAGGCAGAAAACTAAATTTTATCTTTTAATGATGCCGGGGGACAAGCCTTTTAAAACAAAGGAACTTTCAAGTCAAATTAATTCGGCAAGACTTTCTTTTGCGTCTGCCGAGGCTATGGAAGAGTACCTTGATATTCTGCCCGGTTCGGTTAGTGTTATGGGACTTATGAACGACAAAGAAAACGCAGTCACTTTGCTTGTAGATGAAGATGTTTTAAAAGGTGAATATGTAGGATGTCACCCATGCGTGAATACATCGAGCCTTAAAATAAAAACAACAGATGTTTTTGATAAGTTTTTAAAAGAAGTAGGTCATACGGCAACAGTTGTACATTTGACAGGTGAATAAACATAAGTAAAAAAGACTTCTGCAAATGGAAGTCTTTTGATGTATATATGTAAAATTTTATTTACATTGCATTTGATATATGATATAATGCTGATAATAAACATTTATGGAGGTTTATCTATGCAATACAAAATTGAGGGAGGTTCACTTCCGATAGTGGAAGTATCTCTTGAAAACGGAGAATCAATTATTACACAGGGCGGCGGAATGGTATGGATGTCACCTAACCTTAATATGGAAACAGAGGGCGGCGGCGTAGGCAAGATGTTCGGCAAAATGATGACAGGTGAGTCGATTATGCATAACCGCTACACAGCTATGGGCGGTCCGGGTTTCATTACTCTTGCGTCATCTTTCCCGGGTTCAATCATTCCTTTTGAGATTCAGCCTAATATGCCTATAATCGTTCAGAAATCGGGTTTCCTTGCAAGTTCTGCAACTGTTGACCTCTCTGTACATTTTAATAAAAAAGCGGGTGCAGGCTTTTTTGGAGGCGAAGGATTCATACTTCAAAAGCTATCGGGTTACGGAACTGCTTTTGTTGAGATTGACGGCTACTGCAAGCAGTATAACCTTGCACCCGGTCAGCAGATTGTTGTTGATACAGGCAACCTTGCTGCAATGGATGCATCTTGTCAAATGGACATCCAGCGTATTAAGGGTGTTAAGAATATGTTCCTCGGCGGAGAGGGCTTGTTTAATACAGTTATTACAGGCCCGGGCAGAGTGTTCTTACAGTCACACCCGATTTCAACCGTTGCGTCTGCAATTCGTCCGTTTATTGCATCAAACTAAGTTAATAGCTACATAATTTATGGAGCTGTAAAAAACAACCCAAATAAAAAACGACTGCATTCTAACCGAAAGGTAGGAATGCAGTCATTTTTGTGATATAATTATTTGTAATGAAAAACCATATAAATAAGGTATATTATACACCGTATCAATTAAAATTACCACCTAAAATTGAAAAAATAATAGAAATTTCTGATCCGGTATATACATTTAACGAGGTTTTTCATTATAACACCTTGACGAAACAAAGATAACTGCCAATGTAAATAAATACAGCCGGGTATGGAAGAAAAGCAGTATAAAGCACAGACAATAAGTATTCAATATTCTTCATATTTTTATACAATTTCAAGAATATAAGAAAAAAATCACCGAGACTCACTTTTTCGTGAATCTCGGCTTTTTTTATATGCTGTTTTTTACAGCTTTTTGTTTAAGACTTTTAACTTTTAGTAAATATCAAGATCACTTCTGCTTGTGGTTTGTATTCTGATATAGGTTGAATTTGCTTCAGTTGAAGAAGTTTTTGTTGTTATGGTTGAATATTGCAGCGGGGTAGGTATAGTAGAAGAATTATTTGTATTATTCAAAACTACTCCGCTTGAAATAGTGTACTCAACTCGTTTATCAGTATCCTTATCCCATACATTGCTTCCTACTGTTGTTACTGTATATTGAAGAATATATTTTTTTTCATCAGTATTAAGTTGTTTAAGGTCGAATTTAATTGATTTTACATTGTCAATACTGACTATTGGTGTAAGCTTATGTCCTGTAGGATCGCCCGATGAAGCATCAAACTTAGCAAGAATTAATCTGTATTTTGTATTTGGATCTGCATATAAAAAGTAATCACTTTTATTACCGATACCATTATCTACATCCATAAAACCACTTGGTCTTGCACTTTCGTCATATGCTTCGAGAGGAGGTTTTGAATCATATGAATCTACATAATTTGATGTATTTCCGTAAATTGAAAGCTGTTTAGAAATCATATCGCTTGTGCGTTCGCAAAGGGAAAGATCCTGACCTCTTTTTGCAATATTGGCCATAGCAAATAATCCGCTTATGCTTACAGTAGAGGCAATAGAAAGAATGCATACAACAGCTATAAGTTCAATAAGCGTTGAACCGATTTTATTTTTTACGGAGCGCTTGGAGAGATGTTTTTTTAATTTATTTAATATTTTAATCATTTGCATCCTCCTTATTGAACATATTTGGATTTAGTGATAATACCGGTACATGAAGTTGTACCATTTGTACCGTAATCAATATAAACAGTGATTTTGTATGATACCATACTTATACCATCAGAATTAGTGTAAGAACCTTCTTTTTGAATTGTATAAGCAACTTCATTTTTGTTAAAATCTCTGTTGTCGATATTTGCAGAAGTATATTGTTTTGCTGAAAAAGTATTGTCAAGAGATTTTACATCTGTATCAATATTGTTTTGAATATCGCTTGTAAAAGTATATGTTTGATTAGGCGGAGTTTTAAAAAGTTTATTAGCATTCTTTTGTGCATCAGTTAATGAATCCCAACCGTCATATGGATCATTTGATGGTGTTTTTTCAACATATGTCATAATTACATCGCAATACATTTGTGCTTTTGCAGAAGCTTTGTCCATAAGACTGTTTTTAGTAATGGACTGATTACTGATATTAAGACCGGTGGCAGTAGCCGAAACGGCTATTGCCATGATCATAATTGCACATACCAACTCGAGAAGAGAAAAGCCTTTTTTACTTTTTAAATATTTTTTAAATTTAAGGTTCTTCTTCTTCATTAGAAATACTTCCCTTCAAAGTCAACAGGATCCATTTTAGTTGTAACAGTTACCTTTTTATAAGCTTTAGTACCATCGCCTAATTTTTCTGCTTTGTAATATGGATTTGAAGAACTCCATTTTTCCCAAAAAGCTTTGCTTAAAATATCAAAATCACCTGTAATACCCGGGAAGAAATAGTAACCCGGACTTAAAGTTATAGAATTAGCATTATCATCATTAAATTTGAGAGTAGTTTTACGAGTAATCTGAAGCATGGAACCGTCAATAGGATTACCGTCTACAACACATGTCGATTCCTTATGTGCACTATAAGTATTAATTTTAAGTCCTTTTCCGTCTTTTCTTTCAAGTAAATCCGCTCCGATTGAAACAACATCTGCTTTTAAGGTTGCATTGTTTCCATATGTTACAATAGCATCTTTACCCGAAGAACCATTACCAAAATCACAGTAAATAGCTCTGCCCTTATATGTACTATCCTCTTTAAGTGTTCCGCCACATGTTGCTTTAAAATTTATAACTGAACTGCTTTGGTCGAGGTTACTAGCTGTCTACTGAAGTATTAATAGCGTTATCTTCCACCCATTTAATACTCGATGAGTTAGAATCAACTCGTGAAGTAGAATGATCTTTCAAAGTATTTTTTTGCATCATTTGAAAATAAGTTAAGTCCTGTCTCCGGAATATCTGTGTAATCATCGGCTTTTACGGTATATGATGTACCATCTGATCATTTCTACAATAAAATCATTTACTACTTTAAGAGTAAACGATTTTTCATTCCAATAAGGTTTTACACTAAATGATGCTGAACTGTTATTTTGTTTGATTTTATTTGAACCTTCTGATGTGAATTTTGTAGTATTACTGTCAGTAGCAAACTTGTCTGTAGGAAGAATAGTTTGATTGAAAGAATAAGGAAAGTATGGATTACCGTTGCTGTTCTTAATTTGATTGTTATAATAAACAGTTTCGTTTTCATCGGGACCAATTGATAATGTAATATTACTACTATGAATTGACATATCGATATTTCCATTAAATTCCATTGGTTTTATATTGTACCAAAGATAATTAAATTCTTTGCCTGAATACATATCATAATATCCACTAGCTGTTGGCATTTCGGATGGTGCACAATAAATGTAGTAGTCTTGCCATCCTTTAGTAAATGTTGTTCGAACTGTATTGGAGTAGCTGTTTGAATTTGGAACTGCAGTGAAAGTTCCAGATTCATTCAAAATATCAACTCTTTCTTTGCCCTTTTCATATTCACCTTCGTAAGCTGAATGTATGTCCTTTAGTTTGCCTTTTGTATCAACCATAGAACTATACATATCAATACTGTTAACTCTTTTGTATTCTTCACTGTTTGTAGTAATTTCTTTAGCACTCGCTTTGGTGCTTTCTGAAAATAAATCAACGGCTGTATTGTTGTCACCTAAGTTAATATAATAATATCCTTTTTTATACTCTACTGTTTTAGTTATTTGATTGCTATTATTATAAGTCATAAGCTTACAATCTTTAGTAAAGTATATTACAACACCTTTATCGGTATTATAAGAGCTGCCGGAGTATTTAAGTGTAATGCCGGATTCGCCAGTGGCCGGACGACATACCATATTTCCGCCAATTACAAGATATTTACATTCTAAGGCTGTACCGTAAGCGTCTGAGTTTGTGTAAAAACTAACATCAACCGCTTCGGAATTATAGTCACTTGTTATTTTTGGTCCGGTGTAATTGCCTAAAAAGTAAATGCCGTTATCATATGCTGTAAATTTAAGTCTACTATCACCGTTACTTGTACTTTTTACTGTTTTATCAAATACAAGAGGAAAGCAAGTTGTGAGTGGTGTATTGCCAGCTTCGTTTTTAGGAATATAAATTATTGATTTTTTTTCATTGTCAGTAGCATAGCTCTGTAAGGTACGAAATGTGGTATCTCCTTCGTTTAAAGTTTTTCTTACAGAACGAAGAAGTGAAAATGAAGTTTGATCACCAAGCATTAAAAATTTATTGCCGGTCGGTGAAGTAATTGTTTTTTGCTTCATAGTGAGGTTAGCTATTTCTTCTTTTTCAACTAAATTATATTTTACATCAAATTTGGTTGAAAGATCACCTGTATTTCCATCACCTGAATAGTCATATTTATTTTCTTTGCCAACGGCAGTCATAGTGTAACTACCGTCTGCATTTTTAGTAATTTTAATATATGCATTACCTATTATAGTATAACTTGCATGAGATGGATTGTTAATCCATTTTAATGCAAGTTCAGAGCTGGTGAATTCTTCTACATGAACATTCGGATCTCCTTCAACATAGTAAAAAAAGCATAGTAAAGTGATCCTGAATCAGGTAATGAAAGTTTACCGTCGTTTAACAGTTCTTTTTGCTATATCAAGTGCACTTTTTGCTGATACATATGCCTGACGGGAGTTCATTGTAGTACCGGTTTCTTTTTGCTGGAGCATTGCAATAGATAAGAAAGTAGTTGTCGATAAAAACAAAACTGCAGCCAAAGCTATTGCAAGAACCATGGAAATACCTTTTTTGCTGTTTATCCTTCTTTTCTTTGTGTGAAGTTTCTTCATAAAGATCTCCTTTCATCTGCTATGAATTATCACTGTTAGGCTGTGATAACTGAATACATACCGAACATTGCCTGTACGATAGAAATTACAACGAAACCTACGATACCTGCGATAATGATTGTCATTGCAGGTGTCATTGCGTCTGTCATACGCTGTGTAGCGTCGGTTGCCTGTTCGTCGTACATATCTGCCATTTTGTTAAGGGAATCACTGAGCATACCGCTTTCCTCACCGACTCTTATCATTGATACAAAGAGCGGATCGAAAGCTTTTGGATATCTTGAAAGAGAAATATTGATCGGTGTACCGATTCTTACATCTTCAATTACCTGGTTAAGACAGTCGGACATAAATTTGTTGCCTACTACATCTCTTGAAAGTTCAAGTGAGTAAAGAATGTTTACACCGGAAGAAGTAAGTGTTGCCATCATATTTGCAAATCTTGTAAGCTGGTTAAGTCTTAAAACTTCGCCGATAATTGGGATTTTAAGCTGGAATGTTGACCACCACATACAGAATGAATAGTTCTTTTTGTAAAGAATTCTGAGTGTAACTACAATTGCAACGATAATAAGAACAACGAGCCAGCCGTAATGAAGAAGTACATCTGAAATACCCATTGTAATCTGCGTCATTATCGGAAGTTCAGAGCCGAAGCTCTCGAACAAGTCTTTAAATGCAGGAAGTACCACAATACTCATTACAATAATAAGCGCAATTGTAAGAATAAGGAGGAAGATAGGGTAAATCATTGCACCCTTGATCTTGTTCTTAAGTGTGATTTCCTTTTTGAGAAGACTAACGCACTTATCAAATGCTTCATCAAGTCGACCGTTTGCCTCACCAGTTTGAATAATGTTTACATAAACAGTCGGGAAAGTTTTAAATGAGCTTAGCGACTGCGAAAGAGTAATACCGTTGTAGAGGTTTGCAGTTATTTCCTGTAAAATTCTCAACATATTCTTATCTTTTTCAGTGTCACACATTACGGCCATTGCAACCGAAAGCGAAATACCCGAACGAATCATCAATGCCATCTGGTGCATAAATGTAAGAAGTCGCTTGTTACTGATTTTTAATGTATGCACATCTTTTGAACCGCCAAGATCACGCTGCCAGATTGGTATATCTTCCTGCGAACCTTTTTTTACTTCATCAATTGAAATAGCGATAAGACCACGCTGTTCAAGCTTTCGCTTAACCTCTTCCTTGGTGTTTGCTGTCATACGGTTACGATATTTACGGTTTTTTTCGTTTACCGCTACATAAGAAAATTCCATTATTTTTACCTCCTGTTAAGATAAGCGTTTGTGCTGTTTTGCGGGAGATTAGAATACTGTGGCATTGGAGCTGTCAACTGCTGCGGTGTTTGCTGTGGTATTCCCGGTACGCCCGGCTGCGGAGAATTGTTGCCGCCTGTAAGTATTGCGTTATCAGCCACATCGTAACTGTACTTGTCGGCAGTTTCTTTTGAAATAAGTCCTCTTTTGAGGAGGTTTTCGATACTCAACTTTCTTGTAATCATACCTGTCTGCTGGTTCAAAGAAATCATCTGTTCAATCTGCGGAATCTTATCTTCACGGATAAGGTTAGCGATAGCAGAATTAACAAACATAATTTCAAATGCACCGATACGGCCCGGACGGTCTGATCTTGGGAGCAAACGCTGTGAAATTACTGCCTTAAGTGTGGTTGAAAGCTGGCTGAGTGCCTGTTTTTGACGCTCAACAGGGTACATATCTATAAGACGGTCGATTGTTTTTGCGGCACTCTCTGTATGAAGTGTTGAAAAAACAAGGTGGCCTGTTTCTGCTGCACGAAGAGCGATTGACATTGACTCAAGGTCACGAATCTCACCCATGAGGATAATATCAGGGTCTTCACGAAGAGCCGATTTAAGTGCTGTCGAGTAAGTTTCACTGTCTTGGCCGACTTCTCTCTGGTTAATAATACATTTTGCAGGGGAGTGCATATACTCAACAGGGTCTTCAATTGTGATAATGTGCAGTTCTTCTCGATGGTTAATTTCATTGATAAGAGCTGCAAGTGTTGTTGACTTACCGCTACCGGTAGGACCTGTTACAAGTACAAGACCTTCCTGCAGGTTAAGAATTTTTGCAATAGACTGCGGCAAATTTAAATCGCCGAGTTTTGGAGGATTCAATTTGATTACACGCATTACAAGCGTCGCACCGTGGCGCTGCTTGAATGCATTAACTCTGAATCGTGCGAGGTTTCCAAACTGATAAGCCGAGTCGATATCGCCTGTGTTGCAGAACTTAAGGTAATCGGCAGGCTCAAGAACCTCGTCAATATACTTCATAACTGTGTCCTCGTCAAGAATCTCTGTGCCTTTGTAGCTCATAATTTTACCGTTTTTACGGTAAGAAGGCAAGTTATTGCTTGCAAGGTGAATATCAGACGCACCGTTTTCAACGGCAAATCTGACCATCTCATCAAATTCCATAAAACTTACTCCTTAATCTTCCTGATAGATTTCTGATACAGTGTCAATGAATGTATCAAATGATATAATACCGTCATACAACAGCTTTTTAAGGTTATCACGAAGTGAAATCATACCCTCTTCTCTTGCTATTGTGTCAATTTCATCTGTTGTTTTACCGAGATGAATGGCATTTTTAATAGATCTTGAAACAGGCATAACCTCGTGAACGGCAATTCTTCCCTTATAACCTATGTTGTTACAAGCAGGGCACTGACCCGGTTTGTAAAGTGTGAGCTGTTTGGTGATAGGGAGTCCGAGAAGTCTAAGCTCGTCATCTGTTGCATCATATGCTTGCTTACACTCCGGGCAAAGTCTTCTTACAAGCTTTTGGGCAATAACGCCGAGCATAGAAGAAGATACCATATAAGGTTCAACACCCATATCAATAAGTCGGACAACCGAGCTGGCTGCGTTATATGTATGGATTGTTGAAAGTACAAGGTGACCTGTGATAGCGGCTCTTGCTGCGATATCTGCGGTTTCCTGGTCACGAATCTCACCGATCATAATAATATCAGGGTCCTGACGGAGGATAGAACGAAGAACGCTTGCAAAGGTAAGTCCTGCTTTTTCATTGATATTAACCTGAGTTGCACCCGGCAAAACCATTTCGACAGGGTTTTCAACTGTTACAATGTTTTTGTCTTCGGTGTTAAGAGATGAAAGAGCAGCGTAAAGTGTGGTTGACTTACCTGAACCTGTTGCACCCGAAAGAAGAATGATACCACGGCTTGATGTCAAAAGCTGATCAAATTTCTCAAGGTTTTCGGGGAGAAAACCGATGTTCTTTTTATCAAGCTTCATACCGAGTGCGGTTGTAATTCTGATTACGATTTTTTCGCCATAAACACAAGGAAGAGAAGATACACGCATATCAATTTTTTTGATTATTGATATTATAGTGAATTCTACCGTCCTGCGGAATTCTTTTTTTCCGCAATGTTCATACCGCTGATAAATTTAATACGGCTCGTTACAGAGGGAGCAAGCTCCTTGCTTGAGTCCATATATTTAATAAGTTTACCGTCAATACGGAAACGAATTACCAATTTCTTTTCCTGAGGCTCAAGGTGAATATCGGATACACGCTGTCTTACAGCCTCGGCTATCATATTGTTTACAAATTTAATGATAGGCTGATCTTCGACATCTTCCTGATCTTCGGTAGATACCGTGTCCTCGGTTTTTTTCATCTGGCTCTGTACAAATTCCTGAGCCTCGTCTATTACCGCTTCTTTGTCCGACACACTGAAAATTTCGTCAAGTTTGATTTTAAGTTGTGTAGGAGTACATATAGCGGTTTTTATTTTTCTTTTTGTATAGTTGTTGAGAGTATAAATTGCTTTATAATCAAGCGGATTTGTCATGGCAATTAAGAGATAATTGCCTTCAATGGTAAGCGGCATAACGCCGAGGTCTTCCATCATCTGCTCCGGAATGAGCCGGGCTACATCGTCTGATACGTAGTAGGAAGTAAGGTCAACAAGCGGCAAATGCATTTTCTTTGCCATAATGTCATAAATCTGCTCCTCTGTGACAACGCCTTCTTTTATTAACGCACGTTCAAGAGTAAGAGTATTGTCTTCCGTATAAAGCATTTCAATACGCTTTAATGTTTTTAAACTTACTATACCGCTTTTAACGAGATCGTCACTCAAGTTAAAAACAGAGTTTTTCATATATGATCATCCTTTCACGGGAATTGACGAGATTAATAGCTAAGGCTGAAAAGACCGAAGTAAAGGTCTAAACCGTAGTTAATTACATTGACTAAGAACAAACTGCAAAGTGAACCGATGCAGAGAAACGGTCCAAAGGGGAAATAGCTTGAAACTTCGTTTTTTGAAAATATTTTTTTGATAAGCAAAAATATTATATAAAGGAAAGCTATAAATACGGCGATTAAAAGTCCTGAAAATACCATAGGAAACCCAAGGCAAGCACCAAGTGCAAGCATAAGTTTTACATCGCCGAAGCCCATTCCGTTCTTTTTGAGAATTACAATAGAAAATAAATTTATAAGCATAAGCGAACCGCCGCCGCATACAGCACCAAGCGGAATACTCCACCATTCTTTAATAAAGATTTGCTGCGTGAAAAGGTCGGTTATTGCAAGAGCAACACAAAGCACTGCAAGTGCAATTGTGAATTGGTCGGGAATAATTGTATATTTAAAGTCACTCATAGCTATGAGGAGCATTGTAATCGAAATTAATAAAAAGAAAATCGTGTAATAAGAATAGCCAAAAAACGCAAAGATGCCTAAGTTAAATATAGCAAACAAAGCGGAAGTGTAAATTCCGCTTTGTTTGAAAATATACCTTGTGCCAAAAAGACTTTCGTCCGGCTCTTCATCATAGTCGCATAGCCATTTTGCAGGCACGACATTCATAAGCCTGTATGCGAGCATACAGAGTACAACTGACAGTATTAAAATTACTGCGAGAGTTATATAGGTTGAAATTTGTGAAAAGTCGATTGGAAGTAAATTAGCCATAGTAAAGTCCTTATAATTATGTAGTTGGTTCTGTTGAATCGGTAGAATCTGTATTATTTACAGCTTGCTTTGTTGTGTCAAAGTAGTAAAGTGTTACATTAAATGAAGTAGCATATTCTTTGCTGTCTTCAATTTCTGACATTGAAAGCGAATCAATAAAGTAGCAACCTTTTGATTCCTGTTCAAGATAATGGATAAGCTGTAAAGTTTTATCCTTTGTGCCGGTATAGCTGAATGTAAGGTCTGTGTAGTAAAGCGGAATGCCGCCCATAGATGTTCTGCCCTGTGCGTCCTGCACGCCTTCACCACGGGTAAGTGATGTCATATCAATACCGAGGTCGGCAAAAATATCCTGCAAATCCTTAACGGATGACTTAGCGTCAATATAGAGGTTTTCCTGATTTTCATTATACTGCTTTGTCATTTCGTCAATTTTGGTTTCGACACTTGTCTGATTTGCAAGTACATCGTCGCAGTCGGCAATTTTTGCTGTGATAGTAGCATGGTCATCATTATACTTAGAAAGGTTAGTGAATGTCGGCATTACAAGTGCAAGCAAAATAATTACAAATACTATGAGAAGTGCAACAAACACAATAATCGGTACCGGTATTTTAGTCTTTTTCATTTTTTGTTTCCTCCCTTAGTTTTCGCTGTTGTTTTCAGTATCACTTGCAGTTTTACTTGATTGTGACTGAGTTATGTCTGTTGTAAGCTGAGCTGTAAGATTGTACTGACCGGTTTCTGTATTTGTAGAAACCGAGAAGTTTTCGCTCATAGAGAAGAAACCGTTGTCTTTAATGTTGTTCTGTAAATCAATAAAGGTAGGGAAGTCTTTAATAAGTCCGTTTATCGGAATGCTGTAGGTTTCGTTGCCGTCGTTTGCGTGAGTTATATTGTAGTTTGTAAAAGTATCCATTTTGTCTACAACCTGGTCATCAAGCTCATTAATTACATCTTCGCAATAAAGCTGTGTTCTCGGTAAAAGCTCGGCATCCTGTGACTGATTTGCCAAAGACTGGGTAATGTCATCTCTTTGTTGAATAAGAGTTTTTGCATAGTCGTACTTTGTATCGTTATAAATCATATCATCTACAACGCTTCTGCCAAAGTAGAAACCAAAGAAAGCAAGTCCCACAACACAGAGTAGACCAAGACCGACACAGCCTGCTTTTGCAGCTTTTGCACTGTCATCAAGTGTTTTAGCCTGTTGAGCCTTTAGTCCGTAAATAAGGTTGTTCTCAAATACTGTACCGCAGTTCATAAGTTCGTTCATAAGGAAGTATGAACCGTTTTTGTAGAAGTCATCTCTTGCCTTAAGCGACGGTTCCGGAATTACCGAGCCTGTATTGAATGTATCAGATACAAGCATAACCTCGCCTGCAAGTCCAAAACCTACAAAATAGTTGCGGATGTGAGGAATGTAAGCCAAGAAGTCACTTAAGAACAACTGGTCAATGCTGATGTTGAGCGACATTGTAACAAGGCGAACATTGCGGACGATATCATCTATAAGGTTTTCTGCAATATCGTCAATCTTTCTTTTTGAAGACGCATTCCTGCATTCATTTTTAAATCCGTATCCGGCGGTACGCAGGTAATCAATAGCGGCAGCCGTGCTTAAATCTCTGTCTTCTTCAATTACCTGTAAAATTTCATCTACAGGGGATGTAAATTCGTGACAGTAGAGAGGCACACCGTTTTTGGCGATAAAAACTCTGACTGCCGAATAGTCCATACTGATGAGAGCTACGGTTTTGTTAAAGCTGTAGATTGTCTTTTGAGCAGCATAAATCATTGCCGTCTCTGACGGGATAATCTTGATAAGATTCAGAGAGAAAGACTTAAATCCTGCAACAAGGTCATCCGCAAGTGCTTTCGGCATTGCAAAAGCCTTAGATGTGATTTCTTCGTTGACTTCTTTTGTTTTGTATGCAGAGTAATCCTTGTAGATTACCGAGAAGTCAGAAACCGCCTCGCCGACAAAATCTCTGATTCTGTCAATTGCAAGTCCTTCAATGATTTTTTTGGCACCTCTGATATGCTGATACTCCTGACAGGTAAGGTCGTAGCTTTCTACCATAAGAATAACATCACGAACCTCACTGTGGTTCATTGTGCTTAGTCCGTCTTTTACAAGGCGGGCGAGCAAAGCAGGGTCTTCCCATACGGAGCTTTTGTCTTTTAATACAGCCTTGTCAACAGGAATAATAAGAGGGGAGGAGAAAGAGTAGGCTTTCTTTTCGTTAGGGTCAGCCTGTTTTTTACTGTTACCTTTATTTGCAGTGCCGTTAGCAGCTGCCTCGCCTACAGTTTCGCAGGCTGTTATGCAAAGGTATCTTTTGGCAATCTGCACCAGTACATAATTCATATTTAATACACCACCTGAAAATTTATGCTTGTTTAAGCTTATCAAAACCGTTAAAAAATTTTAAACCGATTTGATTATAAAATTACTTTAAAGAATAAATTAAAATAATTTTATAATCAAACAGGGCATATCCCCTAAAAGTTATTAACAATATACAAAAATTGAGTTTAATACACCGAAAAACCTATATACATTTCAAAAGGCTCGCACTCGGCGAGCCTTTTGCTTGTATGTTGTCGGTCATCAGCAAAACCGAGATATTACAATTATGTATTTATTATGAATTAGGTTGTGCTTGCTTTACCTGTACCGTTGAATTTAACAGTTTCAATATTTCCCTCACCATCTGAAAGAGCAACCTTGTCGGTAGTAGTATATTCTTTACCGTCAACATCTACAGTTTTGCTATCATCTGTACCTAAGAAAACAACCTTCTGAGTGGCGTTATCATAGTAAGCTTGGTAATCTACACCGTTAATCTGATAAGTAGCTGTCACAGCAGATTTAATAGCCTTAGCATCTGAAATGTTTTGTAATGTAAGTGAGCCTGAACTTGCTTTAAACTGATCAGCATCAGCAGCACCAGCTTTATTTACAAATACTGTATCGTCTTTTGCTGAAATAGCAGCGTCAGCTTCTTTGATAGCTGTTTCAATTGTCTGAGCATTCGACTTAGCCGAGCTTCTCTGTGAAGATGTGATTGTTGATGATACAACCGGAATAGCGATTGCTGCGAGAATTGCAAGGATTGCAATTACTACTACGAGCTCTACGAGTGTAAAGCCTTTTTTGCTGTTCTTCTTAACTTCTTCGATTTTTGCAGTTTTTACTGCCTGAATTTCGTTCATTGTTTTTACCTCTCTTTTAATAATAATTTGTGAGCCGTTTTGTGGAAACCGCAACGTCGGTTGCTGATAGGATTTTGCGTTACCGTTTCCTTTAAACAAGTTTATTATATAACATTTTTGCAAGTCTTGCAATATATTTTTACCAAAAAAAAGTTAAAAAACGCATTTTTATAACATTGCACAAACTTTACTGCGTTAAATTGTTAAATGTGCCGTTAATTTTTTCTGTTTGAAAGATTTAGCGTTGTAATATTTCCGTCTATTATACACCCTCTTGTTTGGTCGTAAAGAGCAATAGCCTCATCGGGTAATTTTGTACCGTCTATGGTTTTGTCGTTTGCATCAAATTTGCCGTCATTATTTGAATCAACTGCAAAATACACCTTGCTTTTACAGATAACAGGATAATACAGTGTGCCAAAAATATGTTCGGGCTGAATAATCTGTTCAAGGTTATTAGCGGCTACAACTTCAGAAATTTGTATAGTATTTGTGCTTGCATGGATATATCTTGTGTTATCTGCACCCGCAACAGCCGCATCGGCTTCTTTAAAGGCATATTCTATGGTGTTTGCGTTGGTTTTTGCTCTGCTTACTATAGATGACTTAGTAGTAGATGCGACTATCGGTATAGCTATAGCTGCGAGAACAGCTATTATGGCAATTACCACTACAAGTTCTACCAATGTAAAGCCTTTTTTGCTTTGATTTTTTTGCAAGAACTAATGATTTAAATCGCACGCTTATGCGTGAATTTGGTGTTCTTTTTTCTTTCATTTTTTCTCCCTCATTCAAAATATAATATTTTGCAAAATATTATTACAGCAAATATTGTACACCGAAAGTAAAAATAATGCAAGTGCATTTTTATAGTTTTTATGCCGTTTTTTTTATTAATTTGTTGAAAATAATAATACCCTTGATTTATTAAAAAACAGTACCGATTGTAAAACTTTTTTAATAATTTTGTTGATATATTGCTTAAAAGACAGTTTAATTTAATTATATATTAAACACGGATTTTCGTAAAAATTCTCTATACTATTTATATAGGGATTTTTTAACGGTTAAATAACGGTTAAATTTTCGTTTTATCATTTACAAAACCGAACATATGTGGTATGATGTTAAATGTTAAATTATGTATTTTTATCGGAGGATTTTACTATGGACGCTTATAAAAAGGAATTTATTGAATTTATGGTTGATTGCCAGGTGCTTAAATTTGGCGATTTCGTAACAAAAAGCGGCAGAAAGACACCTTTCTTTGTAAACACAGGTTTTTACAGAACAGGCGCACAGCTTAGAAAGCTCGGCGGCTACTATGCAGAGGCTATCAAAGAGAAATTCGGTCTTGATTTTGATGTTCTCTTCGGACCTGCATACAAGGGTATTCCGCTTTCTGTTGCGGCTGCTGTTGCAATCAGCGAAAAGTACGATACAGATATTCGCTACTGCTCAAACCGTAAAGAGGTTAAGGACCACGGAGATAAGGGTATTTTACTCGGCAGTCCTATAAATGACGGCGACAAGGTAGTTATTATCGAAGATGTTACTACAGCCGGTACTTCTATCGAGGAAACTCTCCCGATTATCAAGGCGCAGGGCAATGTTGACCCTATCGGTCTTGTTGTATCCGTTGACAGAATGGAGAGAGGTAAGGGTACAAAGAGTGCGCTTTCTGAAATTGAAGAGAAATACGGCTTAAAAACAACCGCAATCGTTACCATGGCAGAGGTTGTTGAGCACCTTTACAATAAGGAATACAAGGGCAAAGTTATTATTGACGACAAGCTCAAGGCTGCAATTGACGCGTATTATGAGCAGTACGGTGTAAAAGAATAATTACTTAACAGAAATTTAATCAGAGGTGAATGGCGTGGCAAATGAGCATACAGGACACCGTGACCGTGTTCGCAAAAAGTTTCTTGAAAACGGATTTGACGGCTTTGAGCCGCACGAGGTGCTTGAAATGTGCCTTTTCTATGCCATTCCCAGAAAAGATACAAATGCGCTTGCACACCGTTTGCTCGACAGGTATTTAACCGTTGCGGGTGTGTGCGACGCACCTGTTGACGAGCTTATGCGTGAATTTTCACTTTCGCAGTCTTGCGCGGTTTTTCTGAAAATGCTCCCCGAGTTTTCGAGAGTGTATAAAGAATCAAAAACGGAAAATCATAATGTCATCGAGCTTGATCATCTCGGAGAAATGTTTATAAATAAGTTTATAGGCAGAACAAACGAGGCAGTTGCGCTTATGCTCGGAGATGCAAAGGGCAGAATGATTTTCTTTGACATTATTGCCAAAGGTTCGCTAAGTTCGTCGGATGTTCCGCTTAGGAAAATCGTTGACCTTGCGCTAAGGCACAACGCAAAGACCGCTTTTTTAGGACACAATCATCCGAGCGGCTCGGCATTGCCCTCGCAAAGCGATCTGACTTCTACAAAAATCATAAGACGAACTCTTGACAGCATAGGAGTAAGCCTTGTTGACCATTATATTGTGACGGAGTTTGACTATGTTTCCCTGCGTGAAAGTGAAATGTCGGGAAGTATTTTTTTATTGTAATAAGGTTTGATTTTATGGAATTTAAACTGAAATCTAAATATAAGCCTACGGGTGACCAACCTGCTGCGATTGACAAGCTTGTAAACAGCATTGAGTCGGGCAACAGAGAGCAGACTTTGCTCGGCGTAACGGGTTCGGGTAAAACATTTACTATGGCTAATATAATAGAAAGAACGCAAAGACCTACCCTGGTGCTTGCGCACAACAAAACTCTTGCGGCACAGCTTTGCAGCGAGTTTAAGGAGTTTTTCCCCGACAATGCGGTAGAATACTTTGTGTCTTATTACGATTACTACCAGCCGGAGGCATACATTGCCAACACGGATACTTATATAGAAAAGGACAGCGCTGTAAATGATGAAATAGACAAACTCAGGCACAGCGCTACTCTTGCGCTTTCTGAAAGACGAGATGTAATTATAGTTGCTTCGGTTTCCTGTATTTACAGCTTGGGCGACCCTATTGATTACCGAAATATGGTAATATCTTTACGCCCCGGTATGGAAAAAAGCCGAGATGACCTTGTGAAAAAACTCGTTGAACTGCAATATGAGCGCAACGATGTTAATTTTATAAGAAATAAGTTCAGAGTAAGGGGAGATGTGGTCGAAATTTTTCCTGCCGCATCTAACGATTCTATAATAAGAGTAGAATTTTTCGGCGATGAAATTGACCGTATATCCGAGATTAACCCACTTACGGGAGAACTAAAGGCGGTTTTGCGTCATGCGGCAATTTATCCTGCGTCACACTACATTGTTTCTAAGGATAAAATGGCAACCGCACTCAAAGAAATTGACCGTGAACTTGAAGAAAGACTTGCGTATTTTCGTGAGAACGGAAAATTGCTTGAGGCACAGAGAATTGAACAGCGCACACGCTATGATATGGAGATGCTGCAGGAAATCGGATTTTGTACGGGCATTGAGAACTATTCGAGAATTTTGTCGGGCAGAAAACCCGGTTCTTCGCCGTTTACTTTGCTTGACTATTTTCCCAAGGATTTTCTGTTGTTTGTTGATGAGTCGCATGTCACTTTGCCGCAGGTAAGAGGAATGTACGCAGGCGACCATGCACGAAAGAAAAATCTTATTGATTACGGTTTCCGCCTGCCGTCTGCATTTGACAACAGACCGCTTAATTTTGACGAATTTTACGACAGAATAAATCAGGTTGTGTTTGTAAGTGCAACTCCGGGCGACCTTGAACTTGAAAAATCACAGACAATAGCAGAGCAGATTATCAGACCTACAGGACTTCTTGACCCTGAAATTTCGGTAAGACCTACCGAGGGACAGCTTGATGATTTGGTTTCTGAAATTAATATAAGGGTGAGCAAAAAGCAGAGAGTGCTTATTACCACTCTTACCAAGAAAATGGCGGAGGATTTGACAGCATACCTTGAAACAATGGGTATCAAGGTGCGCTATATGCACCACGATATAGACACCGTAGAGCGTATGGAAATTGTCAGAGATTTGCGCCTTGGCGAATTTGATGTGCTTGTCGGAATCAACCTTTTGCGAGAAGGTCTTGATATTCCGGAAGTATCGCTGGTTGCCGTGCTTGACGCCGACAAAGAGGGTTTTTTGCGCAGTGAGCGTTCACTTATCCAGATTTGCGGTCGTGCCGCACGAAACAGCGAGGGCACTGTAATAATGTATGCCGACAGTGTAACCGATTCTATGCGCAAGGCGATTACCGAAACCGAACGCAGAAGAAAAATTCAGCAGGCATACAACAAGGAACACGGCATTACGCCGACCACTATTGTTAAAAAAGTCAGTGAAATTCTTGAAATTTCTACACATACAGATGATGAATTTAAATCGGCTAAAAAGCTGAACAAGGCTCAAAAGCAACAGCTCATCGAGAGCCTTACTAAGGAAATGAAAGCTGCCGCAAAGCTGCTTGAATTTGAACACGCCGCATATCTGCGTGACAAAATCAAAAAGCTACGTGGCGATAAATGAGGATTGATTAAATGGCTAAAACCAAAGCAGTTGAATACGGTGATTCAAGTATTTCTGCACTTAAAGGTGCAGACAGAGTACGAAAAAGACCTGCGGTTATTTTTGGCTCTGACGGTATTGACGGCTGTCAACATTCAGTTTTTGAAATTCTTTCTAACTCTATTGACGAGGCGAGAGAGGGCTACGGCCAAAAAAATTACCGTAACAAGGTTTTCCGACGGTTCTATCGAGGTAGAAGACCACGGCAGAGGTATTCCCGTTGACTTTAACGAAAAAGAAAATGAGTTTAACTGGAAACTTGTATTCTGCGAAATGTATGCAGGCGGTAAATATAACAACAACGAGGGAGAAAGCTATGAGTTTTCACTCGGTATGAACGGTCTCGGACTTTGCTCAACACAGTATAGCTCCGAATATATGGATGTTGATATTCGCCGTGGCGGTACCCGCTATACTTTGCATTTTGAAAAGGGCGAGAATGTCGGCGGCTTAAAAAAAGAGCCGTACAATAAAAAAGATACAGGTACAAAAATCCGTTGGAAACCTGACCTTGAGGTATTTACCGATATAGACATTCAGCCTGAATATTTTCTTGACATAATGAAAAGACAGGCTATTGTCAATGCGGGCGTTGAATTTGTGTTCAGAAATCAGAACGGTAAGAGCTTTGACACCACAACTTATTGCTATGTAAACGGTATTGAGGATCATGTTGCGGAGGTCATCGGCGAAAACGGTTTTACTTCGGTTCAGCATTGGACAACGGAGGTAAAAACCCGTGACCGTGACGATAAGCCTGAATATAAATGTAAAATTGATGTTGCGGTTGCTTTTTCAAATCAGACAAGACTTACCGAGTATTACCACAACTCAAGCTGGCTTGAGCACGGCGGTGCTCCGGATAAAGCGGTGAGAACTGCTTTTCTTTATCAGATAGACAATTACTTAAGACAAATAATAAATACAATAATCGGAAAGCAAGATAAAATTTGATGATATTGAAGACTGCCTTGTGTGTGTAATTTCTTCGTTTTCGAGCGTATCTTCGTATGAAAACCAGACTAAAAAGTCAGTTACCAACAAGGGTATTCAGGACGCAATGACTGCTTTCTTAAAGCAGAGCCTTGAAGTTTATTTTATCGAAAATCCGCTTGAGGCAGACAAAATCGCACAGCAGGTGCTTGTAAACAAGCGTAGCAGAGAGAATGCCGAAAAAACAAGACTTAACATAAAGAAAAAGCTTTCGGGCAGTCTTGATATGACAAACCGTGTAGCTAAGTTTGTTGACTGCCGTAGCAAAAATGCCGAGGAAAGAGAGCTTTTTATAGTAGAGGGTGACTCTGCTCTCGGTGCTTGTAAGCAGGCAAGAAACCCTGATTTTCAGGCGATTATGCCAATCAGAGGTAAAATACTTAACTGTCTTAAGGCTGATTATGACAAAATTTTTAAGAGCGAAATAATTACGGATTTGCTTAGAGTGCTCGGCTGCGGTGTTGAGGTAAAGTCAAAGGCCAATAAAAACTTGAGCGAATTTGACCTTAACGCACTGCGTTGGAATAAAGTTATTCTCTGTACCGATGCCGATGTTGACGGATTTCAGATCAGAACATTGCTTTTGACAATGCTGTACAGACTTACTCCTACGCTAATAAACGAGGGAAAAGTCTTTATTGCGGAATCACCGCTTTATGAGATTACAGCTAAAAATGATGTGTATTTTGCGTATGACGAGGCGGAGAAAGATAAGTTTATTGCGGAAATCGGCAAAGAGAAGTTCACAATTCAGCGTTCAAAAGGTCTTGGTGAAAACGAGCCTGATATGATGAACCTTACAACTATGAATCCTGCTACTCGCAGACTTATAAAGGTTATGCCGACAGACGCTGAAAAAACAGCGGAAATTTTTGATATTCTGCTCGGTGACAATCTTCAGGGCAGAAAAGATTACATTGTGGCTCACGGTAATGAGTACATTGACAATCTTGATGTAAGCTGACGGGAGGTGCGAATTTATGGCAAAAAGAAGAAGAACACAGCCTGCCGCAACGGGAAAAACACACGGTGTTATCAACGGTGCGGGTGAAGTTGTAGAACAGAACATTGACTCTACAATCAGAGAAAACTATATGCCTTACGCAATGAGCGTTATTCTTTCCCGTGCTATTCCGGAGATTGACGGATTTAAACCGTCGCACAGAAAGCTGCTTTATACAATGTATAAAATGGGACTTTTAAACGGTGCAAGAACAAAATCCGCTAATATTGTCGGTGCAACTATGAAACTTAATCCGCACGGCGATTCGGCGATTTATGACACTATGGTGCGACTTTCGAGAGGCTACGAAGCACTTTTACATCCTTATGTGGATTCAAAAGGTAACTTCGGTAAATTCTACAGCCGTGATATGGCATGGGCGGCATCAAGATATACAGAGGCAAAACTTGACAAAATCTGTAACGAGCTTTTTCGTGATATAGATAAAGATACCGTAGACTTTGTTGATAACTACGATAATACAATGAAAGAGCCGTCACTTTTGCCGGTTGCTTTTCCGTCTGTACTTGTAAATACAAACACAGGTATTGCGGTAGGTATGGCGTCAAATATCTGTTCTTTCAATTTGAAGGAAATTTGCGAAACCACGGCGGCGCTTATTCGTGACCCGAACCACGATGTTATGCAGACATTGCCTGCACCTGATTTTATCGGCGGCTGTCAGATTATTTATGACGAAAACGCCTTAAGACAGGTTTATGAAACGGGTAAGGGCGGAATAAAACTAAGGGCAAGGTACCAGTACGATAAATCGGCAAACTGTATTGATGTACTTTCAATTCCGAGCACAACCACTTGTGAAGTTATTATTGAAAAGATTATTGACCTTGTAAAAGCAGGAAAAATAAAGGATATTGCCGATGTTCGAGATGAAACGGGTATTGACGGTCTTAAGATAACAATTGACCTTAAGCGCGGTGTTGATCCCGACCGACTTATGGCAAAACTTTACCGTTTTACAACGCTTGAAGATTCATTCTCCTGCAACTTTAATGTACTTATCGGCGGAGTGCCGAGGGTGCTCGGTGTTAAGGCTTTGCTTGAAGAATGGATTGCATTCAGAATTGAATGTGTAAGACGAAGAACATATTTTGACAGAAACAAAAAAGCCGAAAAACTCCACCTTTTAAAGGGTCTTGAGGCTATTTTGCTTGATATTGACAAGGCTGTTAAAATTGTAAGAGAAACCGATGAGGAATCCGAGGTTGTACCAAACCTTATGATCGGCTTTGGCATTGACGAGGTGCAGGCAGAGTATGTTGCAGAAATAAAACTTCGTCATCTGAACCGTGAATATATTTTAAAGCGTACGGCAGAAATTGAGGCACTTGAAAAGGAAATTGCCGAACTTGACGAAATTCTCAAGAGCAAGACAAGAATTAAAACCATAATTGTAAAGGAGCTCAAAGAGATTGCCGAAAAATACGGTCAGCCACGAAAGAGTATTATAATTTACGAAGATATCGTAAGTTATACGGAGGAAAAGGATGATGTTCCTGATTACCCCGTAAATCTTTTCTTTACAAAGGAAGGCTATTTCAAGAAGATTACTCCGCAGTCGCTTAGAATGAGCAGCAACCATAAGCTCAAGGACGGCGATGAGATTGCCCAGACCTGCGAATTTTCAAATAACGGCGAATTGCTGTTCTTTACCGATAAATGTCAGGTTTACAAAGCAAAGGCAGCGGATTTTGCCGATACAAAGGCAAGCACACTCGGCGACTATGTACCTGCAAAACTCGGTATGGACGAAGGCGAAAACGCTGTATATATGGTTGCAACAAAGGATTATAAGGGAATGCTGCTGTTTGCTTTTGAAAACGGCAAGCTCGCTAAAGTTCCGCTTGAGGCTTATCAAACAAAGACAAACCGCAAAAAACTTACGGGCGCTTATTCCGATAAATCACCGCTTGCGGGAATGGTATTCTTTACAGAGGATAAAGAATTTTTGTTGAAAGCGTCATCAGGCAGAATGTTGCTTATTCATTCGGGTGCAATTAATCTGAAAACAACCCGTTCAACACAGGGCGTGGCGGTTATGAAACTCAAAAAAGGTCACAGACTGTTTGAAATTTCGGAGTATGTTGAGGGAACATTTGCAAAGCCGCAGAGATACAGAACGAAAACACTTCCTACTCTCGGCGCTATGCCTGCAAATGAAGATTCAACCGACGAACAGCTTACGCTGATTTAACTGTATATTTCACCTTTGGAAATATACCGAAAAAATTTAAATTTTTTCAAAAAAATCTTGCAAAATCTATAATTTTATGTTAATATAAATTAGTTAGTTTTTGTATTTGGAACTTATTATACATTTATATTACAGAAAGGAACGGTATAATATGGGCGTTTGGGGTATTGTTCTTGGTTCAGTGCTTATCGTAGCAGCCATTGCAATTATCATCGTAATTATTCTTCAGCAGGGCAACCAGCAGGGTATCGGTGTTGTTTCCGGTGCTGCTGACTCTTATTTCTCAAAAAATAAGGCTCGCTCAATTGATGCAAAGCTTGCTCGTTTTACAAAGTTTTTTGCAGCAATTTTCGTAATTATCGTAATTGCACTTAATGTACTTGCTTATTTTGTCGGAAAAAGTTTCTGATTAAGCTTGTAATATTTTTAAAATTTCAAACATAATTATAGACCGTAGGTTAGTCCTGCGGTCTATTTTTGTTTTTATGGTTTAGCAAATTGATTTGCCAATTAATTATAAAAGTTTGGTCGACCTTTTCAAAGGTCGTGGGTGTGGGCAAAGCCCACAAATATTTTCCGTTTACATAATCTAACGATAGCCAAACAGCTTGCTGTTTGGCGGCTTGAACGAATGGGCGAAAGTCCTTAAATGCGACAGCAATAAGAAAGCCATTCGATATATAATGAAAAGTTAATTATTTCTTTTATAAAAGGCTGTCGCCTGTTTTAACAAACTTAGTTTCAGCACGCAAACAGCCACGCTGTTTGCGCCTGATAAATTGTTATATCGGAAGATTTTTATGGGCGCTTGCCCAAACCCGCAAGCCTTTAAAAAGGCTTGACCTAAATTTTTAAATTATTTCGCCTAACATTTAGAGCAAAACCAATTTATCCTACATATATAAAAGACTCTGTTTTACAGTATTGTTTATGCTAAAGGAGCTGTTAATTATGCCTTTGTGGGGAATAGGATTAATGTTTTTCGGTGCGTTTTTACTGTTTGCATTTGCTCATTACATAAGTAAAAGCAGACATCCGTTTAAAAGAAGTCTGCTTTCAATGGCTATAGGAATTTTAACGCTGATTGCGGTAAATCTGACAGGCTCTTTCACAGGTGTGTACCTGCCTGTAAGCCTTGTGTCGGTGTGTTGTGCCGCATTTGGCGGAGTGCCCGGAGTAACGCTGATGCTTGGATTAAATTTATTTTTTTAAATCAATTTCTGTTTGTTTTATTTTTATCCAAAAGCCTTGTAAAATCAATTAGC
>ENA-OPYX01000272-OPYX01000272.1-human-gut-metagenome-genome-assembly--contig:-NODE-272-length-31027-cov-3.969612_pt1 | contig 31027 bp, 33 predicted proteins | sample MGYA00242639_ERZ504486 | MGnify/ENA primary metagenome ERZ504486 (study PRJEB26092, sample SAMD00036296) | human gut metagenome | host: Homo sapiens | study: EMG produced TPA metagenomics assembly of... | reverse complement strand
GAGAAAAAAGAACAGACTTTAGTCAAAACTAAGTCACTCGAATCTAAGAAAAGAAATAGCAGAAATCAAAGAACAACAAATGGCTCTTATTGAAAAGATTTCAGGTCTTACCGCCGAAGAGGCTAAGACTATCTTATTAAAAGATGTTGAAAATCAACAAAGCATGAGGCAGCCATGATGGTTAAAGAAATTGAGCAAGAGGCAAAGGAGAACGCGGAAAAGAAAGCAAAGAACATAGTTTCTTTAGCTATTCAAAAAGTTGCCGCCGATCACGTTGCCGAAACCACCGTTTCTGTTGTTAATCTTCCAAGTGATGAAATGAAAGGCCGTATAATCGGTCGTGAAGGACGAAACATCAGAACCATTGAAACTCTTACAGGCGTTGATTTAATCATCGACGATACTCCTGAGGCAGTTATTGTTTCAAGTTTCGATCCTATCAGACGTGAAGTTGCACGTCTTGCACTTGAGAAGCTTATCGTGGACGGACGTATTCATCCGGCACGCATTGAGGAAACAGTTGAAAAATCTCGTAAAGAGGTTGAATCAATCATCAAGCAAGAGGGCGAAAGTGCTACATTTGAAACAGGTGTACACGGTCTTCACCCTGAACTTATCAAATTGCTTGGTAAACTTAAATTCAGAACAAGTTACGGTCAGAACGTCCTAAAGCATAGCATTGAGGTTTCACATCTTGCGGGCGTTATGGCAGGTGAACTGGGCGTCGATGTCGCACTTGCAAAACGTGCAGGTTTACTTCACGACATCGGTAAAGCAGTTGACCATGAAGTCGAAGGCTCTCACGTTACTATCGGCGCAGATATTGCAAAGAAGTATCGTGAAAACAAGGATGTTGTACACGCTATTATGGCTCACCACGGTGACGTCGAGGCGCAGACAATCGTTGCCTCTTTAGTACAGGCAGCCGATGCAATATCCGCAGCACGTCCGGGAGCAAGACGTGAAAATCTTGAAACCTACATCAAGCGTTTACAAAACCTTGAAGAAATTGCAAACAGTTTCGACAGCGTTGAAAAGTCATTTGCTATTCAAGCCGGTCGTGAAATCAGAATTATGGTCAAACCTGAAAAGGTCAACGATGAAGGTATGATTCTTGTAGCAAAAGAAATTGTTAAACGTATTGAAAGCGAGCTTGAATATCCGGGTCAGATTAAAGTTAGTATGATTCGTGAAACAAGAGCGGTTGATTACGCTAAATAAGCTTGCATTACTTTGAAAAATTTGGGGTTATTACAGAGCGTAAATATTTATGACTTTGATACTTTGCGATAAAGGCACTGTATAAGCCGTTTATGTTTAGCTTCTACCCGTTCTGTAATACTCCTTTTTTTATTTATTTTGAACGAAAATTTATTTTAATTTTAGATATATTATACAGTTTTACACGTCCTGTCCGCCCACGATAAGACAGTGTTATAAATAAATCTGCGGGCAGAAAGGCTATGGATTTTATTATGAAAATTCTATGTATCGGAGATATTGTCAGCCGTATAGGACGCGATATGCTCTTTAAATATGTTGACGATATGAAATATCAGAAAGATATTGACTTAGTTATCGCAAACGGTGAAAATGCCACCCACGGCAGAGGTCTTGCCCGCAACGCATATGACGAGCTTATTCGTGCAGGAATTGACGTTATCACTATGGGTAATCACACTTGGGACGCAAAAGAAGTTGTTGATATTATGCGCAACGAGGGAAACGTAATCCGTCCGGCGAATTACAATAAAAAGTGTCCGGGTGAGGGAAGTATCGTTTTTACCGCAAAAAACGGTGTTAAAGTCGGAGTTGTAAATCTTATCGGCAGAACATATCTTGACCCCGCCGACTCCCCTTTCGACGCTGCCGAACGCGAGGTTGCAAAATTAAAGAAATCAACCAATATTATAATAGTAGATTTTCATGCAGAGGCAACAAGCGAAAAACTTGCTATGGCATATTTCCTTGACGGCAAAGTTTCAGCCGTATTCGGAACGCACACACACGTTCAAACAGCCGATGAAGTCATTCTTCCGAAAGGTACAGGAAATATAACCGACCTCGGAATGACAGGTCCTCAAATATCGATACTCGGCAGAGAGAATAATGCAATAATAAAAAAATTTATTACAGGTATGCCTCAAAAGTTTGAAATTGCGAACGGAAAAGGACAATTTTGCGGTTGTATTTTTTGACATTGACGAACAAAGTGGTTTTGTGTACGGACATTGAAAGAATTTTTATTCGCGAAAAATAAGTCAAGTAAAAAAAACACATCTTTTAGTTTAAAATTTGATGTGTTTTTTTAGTGATTAATCCGAATTTATGTTTAGCTTTTATTGTTTTATGACTTTGATATAATTCGGTGTGATATGATTATTTTATAATAGTTTAAGGGGAGATAAGTAATGAAAAAAATTTTAGGAATGTTTCTTGCCGTATCAATCGTTTTGAGCGGAATAGGCGCATTCGCCGAAACAGCGTCACCTGCACCGACAGAAACACCGCAAGTAACAGTAGAGCCTACCGTTTCACCGGGAACAACAGTTGAGCCGACAGAAACAGCAACAACATCGGCCGCAGAGCCGACAGTTAAGCCGACTTCAACGCCTACAATATCGGAGAACGAATTATCAACACAATTTGTTCTTAATATTGACATCACATCGCATAAGTACATAATACCTAATGACGTAACTGTCGAACTTTACAGCAGTTCCGATGAATTACTCGGTTCAATTACCGAAAACGTATCTCAGGATACTTCTTCACTAAATCTTATATTCAACGTTCCGCAATATCGTATGGGCGAAAAATTCAAGGTAAAGCTTGTTTCGGGACTTCGTTCATTGAAATATTACGATAAAAAGATTGAGCCTGACGGCATTCTTGAAGTTCAGACGTACGGATATTTGAACGAAAACGGCGAATATGTACAAAATAACGGTTGTGCAATGAACGGTAATCCGAATTACGATAAAGAACTTTGTATGTATGTAAGCAGTAACTTTCTTCAAGACGTTTCACCGCGTGCAAGAATAGTTGACGGTGTCGCAATGATGCCTGTTCGTGCAATCGGTGAGGCAATGGGATTAAAGGTTACATACGACCCTAAATATGACAGCGTAGTTTGCAGCGTCGGTTCAGACCAAGTTATTTTTAACGCAAACAGTGCATATACAACGATTTTCGGAAACGATACATACGCACCTCACGCAACGGTTTATATCGAGGGTTCTCTATTTGTTCCTGTAAGAACGCTTGCCGAATCGTTTAATTCAAGTCTTGATGTTCTTGATTTCGACGACCACCTTGATATTATCATTGGTGAATCTCCTATGGTTAAAGAATATCGCAACAGAACACCTGTAAACAAGAACGGTATTACAAGCCGTACAAATTATCTTGTATGGGTTTCAAAGCACGAATATAAGGTAAGAGTATATCAAGGCTCACAATATAATTGGGAACTTCAAAAAGAATTTCCTTGTGCATTAGGTGCATGGAATACGCCTACCATCACAGGTCAATTTGAATATATCGAACGCACAGAATGGGATTATCCAAGCTACTATGTAGGTCCTGTACTTCGTTTCTATAACGGTTATGCACTTCATTCAACATTGCTTTACTATAACGGTACAGAATATGACGGACGTGTCGGCGTAAATATTTCTCACGGTTGTGTACGTCTTCACCCAAGCGATATTAACTGGATTGCAAATACAATTCCGTTCTATACAAGAATTTATATTACAGAATAATATCAAAAAAGCAAGCTGATTTCATGCTTGCGTTTTTTTATTAGCCGTTCACATAAAATTCTCCGACCATTTCAATCGCTTTAAATGCCTCAAGATAAAACGGTGTTGCCAAAATCCAGTCGTGTACCATTTTTTCACCCTCATAAAATTCCAGCTCCGTACCGTATGCCGCCATCAACTTTGTTTTTAACTTTCTGCAATCGGGATTTAAAATTTCATGAGTTCCTGTCAAAAGAAATATTTTACCGAGATTATCCATTCTTCCGAATATAGGTGAAAGCACAGGATTTTTAGCGTCACCGTTTCCAATATATCGCTCCGCTGCATGGTACAGGCAATCCATCGTCAAAAGCGGATCGCGTTCTGCCGCCGCCCCTATTTTCGGATTGCTCATAGTCAAGTCAACCCATGGTGACATTAAAACTGTCTTTTTCGGAAACGGTATCATTTTTTCATCACGCAATATCTGCAAAACTGCCAATGCCAATCCACCGCCTGCACTGTCACCGAACAAATAAAATTCATCACCGTAATTTTTAATTGTAATCTCTCTGTATGCTTTCATTACGATTTCGTATGTTTTTTTCATATGTATGCTCGGGTGCAAGAGGATAGTCTATAAAAGTCACTTTCAATCCGTACATCTTCACAAGTTCTTCAATAATTCTTCTGTGAGATGCTGTCGCCTCTGCGACATATCCGCCGCCATGCAAAAATATAACGTGTCCCCCGTTTGTTTTTTTTGCTGCTTACTGTTATAACATTAAAGCCGTCCACATTCCATTCATCTGTTATAAACCCTTTAAATTTATCTGCCCTCAATTCACCGTTGTTTCTTTCGGGATTGTCGAAATTCTTTTTTATGTTCTCCGACATTTTCATCGTTTCTGCACCGTTTAATATTAAGTCCGCCAATAATTTCATATAATATCTCCATAAGTGTTTTTGTTTAGTATACATTTTATAAGTGATTTTGTCAAGAGAATGTTTAGTGTCCCCATAAAATCAAGGCGACCAATGGTCGCCCCTACGAATTTCAATAATTATCGACTAACTATTTGTAGGGGCGGTCATCGGCCGCCCACAAGGTTTATTCATATTTACCGCACATCAAAAGGGACACTAAATTTTAGTGTCCCTTTTACTTAACAATCTTTCTTTTGATATTCCTTAATCAACAATGCACGAACATAACCTCGCGACTTATCTGTCGAATCAATATAAAAACCTCTGCCGTAATAAAAACGAATAAGCGATGTAATCTTTGAGCCTGTATGCAACTGAATTTGAGTTACACCCTTTTTAACCATTATTTTATCAACAAGATTCATTATTGATTTACCGATACCGTTATTTTGACTTGTAACCTTTACCGCAAAACGTGACAAATATGCGGTTTTATCGGGAAATACTTCTACTCTCACACTGCCGACAGGCTCACCGTCCGACAATGCAAGCAATACAACTTTTGTATCTATATCTTTTTTCACATCATTATACGATTCTTCAAGTGCCGCAAGATTTTCAACGCCTGACATCTGCTGATATTTAACAAATGCCTCACGCGTGATATTCATAATTGCGGGTATATCATCATAATTAGCCAAACGCACTTGAAATAATGACTGATAATCACTTTCCATTACTATAACCTCCGATTATCCCATCAATGTTGCCATAACTGCCTTTTGAGCGTGAAGTCTGTTTTCAGCCTCGTCAAAAATAACAGATTGAGGTCCGTCTATAACTTCTTCTGTAACTTCAAAACCGCGATATGCAGGCAAGCAGTGCATAAATACAGCGTCATCTGCGGCATTCTTGAACAATTCACCGTTTACTTGATATGGCATAAATATCTTTTGTCTTTCTGCCTTTTCAGCCTCTTGTCCCATTGATACCCATGTATCTGTATAAACTACATCTGCATTTTTAATTGCCTCAACCGGATCTGTTGTCAAAATCAATTCTTTTCCCGACTTCTTGAAGTCGTCCTTTGCGTTTGCAACCACTTCCGCGTCACACTGATAATTTTCAGGTGTTGCGATCGCACAGTCCATACCTGCCTTTGCACAGCCGTACATAAGCGAATGAGCCATATTATTACCGTCACCGATATATGCAAGTTTCAAGCCCTCAAGCTTACCCTTATGCTCATATGTTGTCATAAGGTCTGCAAGCACTTGACATGGATGAAGCAAGTCTGTAAGTGCGTTGATTACAGGAATATTTGCATATTCTGCAAGGTCCAAAACATCTTGATGTGCGTAAGTACGAATCATAATACCGTCAAGCATTCTTTCCAAAACCTTTGCAGTATCGTAAATTGATTCGCCGCGTCCAAGCTGAATGTCGTTTGACGATAAGAACAACGGATAACCGCCAAGTTGAGTCATACCCACTTCAAATGATACTCTTGTTCTTGTTGATGATTTTGTGAATATCATACCAAGTGTTTTACCCTTTAAAATATGATGTTCAATTCCGCTTTTCTGTTCCTTTTTTAATTTTAAACCAAGCTCCAAAAGTCCTTTTACTTCTTCTGAAGTTAAATCGTGTAAACTGATTAAATCTTTCATTTTATAATTCCTCCAATATACTGCTTAATGTATTAATAAACAAGTCGATGTCTGTTTCTTTTATAATTAACGGCGGTGCAATTCTGATTGTGTTGCCGCCGCAAAGGCTTGTAAGCATTTTATTTTCAAACAACTTATTAAATACAGTCTTAGCTATGCTGTCCTCCAACTGAATACCAATCAAAAGACCTGCATTTCTGACATCTGTAATTTTATCCGAATATTTATTTTGAAGTTCTGTAAGTTTTTCTTTAAAATACTTACCCATCTTACCTGCATTTTCAACAAGATGTTCCTTTTCAAAAATATCAAACACAGCCAACCCTGCCGCCGTTGCGAACGGATTACCGCCGAATGTTGTTCCGTGGTCACCCGGTTCAAATGCAGACGCAACCTTTTTGCCCGCACATACCGCACCAATCGGAATACCGCCGCCAAGTGCCTTTGCCGAAGTGAAAATATCCGGTTCAACGCCGTACATTTGATGTGCAAAAAGATAACCTGTTCTGCCCATACCGGTCTGTACTTCGTCAAAGATAAGAATAATATCTTTCTCGTCGCATAGCTTTCTAAGCTTTTCAACGTATTCCTTATCCATCGGATGAACTCCGCTTTCACCTTGAATAAGTTCAATCATAATTGCCGCCGTTTTATCAGTAACCGCGTCCTCAATCGCTTTAAAATTATTAGGCTCAACCTGCTTGAAACCCGGTGTCAACGGTCTGTACGGCTTTTGATATTTTTCCTGGCCTGTAGCCGCAACGGTTGCAAGGGTTCTGCCGTGGAATGACTTATCAAGCGTGATTATCTCATACTTATCCAAACCTTTTTTATAATAATAAATCTTTGCAAGTTTGAATGCACCCTCATTGGCCTCTGCTCCGCTGTTTGCGAAAAACGCTTTTTCCGCACAAGTATTTTCAACAAGCTTTTGTGCAAGCTTTGCTTGATTTTCTATATAATAAAGACTTGATGTATGCACTACTTTATCAAGTTGATTTTTAAGTGCGTTTATAAAATCTTTGTGTCCGTGACCCAACGCATTTACGGCAATTCCGCCGAGAAAATCGTAATATGTATTACCCTTATCGTCAAACAGTTTCATTCCCTCGCCCTTTTCAAAGCATACAGGAAGTCTGTCACCGAAAGTATTCAAATAATATTTTTTATCTAATTGTATAACTTCATCAAGCATTACTAACCCTCCAAAATTTCAAATACGTTTATGATTATACTCCTTTTTGAATAAAAATGCAAGTCTTTTTGACAAAAAAGTTTAAATTATATAAAAAACAGTGCATAAATATTCATTATGAATGAATATTTATGCACTGTACTGAATAATTAATCAGTTTTAATCATATAAATTCATCTATTGCGTCCTCGTAATCGTCAAGAGAATGTGCGCCGACAATCTTCTTAACAGGTTTGCCGTCTATAAATAAAATTACAGTCGGTATTGAAACAATAGCATTTTGAGCGGCAAGCTCGCCTTGATCGTCAACATTAACCTTGCACACCTTAACTTTACCGTTGTATTCCTCTGCAATTTGTGAGATTATAGGCGCAACCATTTTGCAAGGTCCGCACCAAGAAGCCCAAAAGTCAACAAGCACAGGCATATTTGACTTTATAACTTCACCATCATAGTTTTCCTTTGTCAATTCGATTTCCATTTGTATTTCCTCCTCTATGAACTGTGTTATTTATATGACGGGATTGTTGTAAACACTCTGTTTACAGCACCGGATTCATACACGCTCTTTTCGGAAAATCCCGTTTCGGTGTGTGTATATTGCTTTATTGTTGTTCCCGCACCGGTGAAAACATATACATTTATATTTTTCGTACCGTTGTCGGTTTCGGCAACATCGTAATAAACACTTCCGTTACTTACATTTTGGTCAAACAATGTATAATATCCGCCGTTGCCGTCCGATACTTCAAGCACCCACTTTTGACTGTCGTCCCAAATAAATTCATCACCGTCTTTTTGTGCGGAAGTGTATAATGTAAGTGCACCGTTGTCGGTTGTGTTGCTCGATGATTCAACTGTACTCCACGTTGAATCAACTGCTGACTCATTCGATTTATTTATTATTCTTACATCTTCTTTCGGTTCAGGCACATCTTCCGACGGCTTACTCTCAGGTTCAGCACTTTCCGAAGGCTCATTGCTCTCTTTCGGCATATCGAGAATATTTTTAGGCAGTGCCGATACGATACTGCTTTGTTTTGCTCTCTGACCTGCCACATATCCGCCGCCGACAAGTATAACGGCAGCCAATATACAGCATATCGCTTTAACTACTTTCTTCATCCATCTTCCTCCTTAACATCAACATATTTTTTTATCAATCTTTTCACAAACCGCTCCTGCATTCGTCATATTGATTATTTCCTCAATAACTTTATCGGTCGTATCAATCGGACACGATATGATAAAAGTAACCTCATCTTCGTAAACAGTGTCCTCAAGCAAATATCCTTTAGTCATAATCTCATGTTGCATTTTTCCGAGCAGAGAATAATCAACTTTTACAGAAACTATATCGCAAAGCTTTCTTATAACTATTTCCGACTCAATCAGTCCCTGTTTTGCCGATGCTCCGTAAGTATGTACAAGTCCGCCCGTTCCGAGAAGTGTACCGCCGAAATAACGCGTAACCACCACAACCACATCAACTATCCCGGATTTACGGATTGCGTCAAGAACGGGCATTCCTGCCGTTCCCGACGGTTCGCCGTCGTCACTGTATCGAAAAATATTATTTTCGTCAATCACATATGCGTAAACATTATGTGTTGCATCCGAATACTTTGAACGCATTTCATTCAAAAACGCAAGTGCGTCATCTTCATTGTCAACAGGTTTTACATTTGCAATAAATTTTGATTTTTTCTCTATAAGCAGTGACTGCGACTGCTTTTTTACCGTTTTGTATACGTCTTTTTTTGACATTTTACAAAATATACTCCCTTATTTTATCATACATTTTAGCATCTACCATAAGCTCCATTACAGTGCCGTTTTCGCCATATTCTTCTGATATTACTTTTTGATTTTCATGAAGTTCATTCACAAGCGAGCCTGCACTGTACGGTATGCAAGCCTTAACTTTCTGCTTTTTACCAGGTGCGGTGTCGGCTATCGCTTCAATCAATTTATCAATATTTGTTCTGTGCTTGGCACTTATATATACGCACTTGTCACTCTTTAAATTAGTTATCGGATAATCTTCAAGTCTGTCGCACTTATTAAACACCGCCACAACCGGCTTACCGACCGCACCGATGTCAGACAAAACTTGTTCCACGACTGTGATTTGATTGTCCATTTCTTCCCCCGACGCATCAATAACGTGTAAAAGCACATCTGCCACAACCGCTTCTTCAAGTGTTGATTTAAAAGCCTCAATAAGATGGTGCGGAAGTTTTCTTATAAAACCAACAGTATCGACAAGTAATATTTTTCTGTTATCGTCAAGTGTTATCGCTCTTGATGTAGGGTCAAGCGTTGCGAAAAGTTTATCTTCTGCAAACACCTGTGCGTCTGTAAGCGTGTTTAAAAGCGTTGATTTGCCTGCGTTAGTGTAACCCACAAGTGCCGCAGTTATAACACCGTCTTTCTTGCGTCTGTCCCGAATAAGTCCACGATGTTTTTTCAGTTCCTTGATTTCTTCTTCAAGTGCCGAAATTCTTCTTCTTATATGACGTCTGTCACTTTCAAGACGCGTTTCACCCGGACCTCTTGTACCTATTCCCGCACCTGTACGGCTCATTTCCACACCGAAACCGCGAAGTCGCGGCAAGCGGTATTTAAGCTGTGCAAGTTCAACTTGAAGTTTACCCTCGCCGCTTTTTGCACGCATTGCGAAAATATCAAGTATAAGCATAGAACGGTCAAGCACTTTTATTTCAAGAAAATCACTTATATTTCTCATTTGTACAGGCGAAAGCTCATCATCAAACACAACCATATCGGCATTAAGCATTTCTATGGCAATTTTGAGTTCATCAAGTTTACCCTCGCCCATATACGTTGCACTTTCCAAATCAGCCTTGTTTTGAATCATTTCACCCACAACAATACCGCCTGCCGTTTTTACCAATTCGCCAAGCTCATGTATTGATTCTTCAGTTGTATCCCAAAGTGCGTCACGCATACCGCGATGTACACCCGCTAAAATTACACGTTCCTGTTTTTGCTCGTTATACTCCATATTTACCTCGCTTTTTGTTTCTATATATCCAGTATAACAAAAAATCGTTTTTAGTATACCCTTTTGGTGAAAAATTCAAAAAATTTTATATTATAAATAAAAATATCGGTATGATTTTTTCCATACCGATATTTTGTGCCACCACTCCGTCACTTCGTGACACCTCTCCTCAAGGAGAGGCTTTTCGGCTCCCATTGAGGGGAGCTGTCAACGAAGTTGATTTGAGGTGTGGCTATCTTTTTACATATTTTTGAACGCAAATTTTAATCGACTCGCTCATAATTTCGGTACACTTTTTAAGTGACATACCAATACTGCCTGCTGCCCAATCCTCAATAACTGAAACATAACCGCCGATAAACAATCTCAAATTCATTTCAAACGATTCTTTATCGCTGATATACGAAGCTTCGGACGCGTCACGCATACACTTTTCAATAACTATATCGCGAAGTCTTTTAAGGAACTTATCCGCACCGTCTGTATTCAAGAGCATTTTATACATTTCCTCGTCGTCCTCAATAAATTCACGAACGTGATTCATAATATCATACGGATCTTCAAGAACACTCTTAATTGCGTTTTTATTTATCGAACCGAACAGTTCATTTATAACGTCCGTCTGAATTTTTTCGCGAACATCGTCAGCCGTTTTGAAATGTGCGTAAAATGTACTTCTGTTAAGATCAGCCGTATTGACAATATCGGTAACGGTTATCTTCTTATTCTTTTGCATAAGTTCGACATACGCATGGACAATCGCTTTTTCAGAACGTGTAAAATTCCTATACGTTTTCTTTTTCTTTACTTCTTCCATGTTTTTTTATCCTCCTAAGTACAACGAACGCAGCCATCATCAAAACGGCCACTCCCCCACAAATCGCAATCGGTACAATCGGCGATATTTTCTTATAAAGCAATACATATTTACAAGGTTTTGCCGTTTCAAAAACCGCATAACTTCCGTCAATCGTACAATCAACCATACTCCATTTACCGTCAATCTGTACTGCAATCTTTGCCGCCTTTTTCTTGTCATCACGAATATGTACTTTTATAACATCGTAAGCGTCTTTACTAAGTGTAAATGAGTACGCCTTACCGTTTTTATATCCGTCAAAAACGTGGTCAACATCTTCCTCTTTTGAGCGACAATGTTGTATTATCCGCAAATACGCTTTCGGCAAGCATTAACGGCGGTTCTTCGCCTGATGAAATAGTCGTTGTTGCCTTGTTGTATTCTGCCGAAAATGTAGTGTGACGTATGATAGGACTTTTCACGTCCTTATCCCACATCGGCACTTCGCTGCCGTCAGCGGTAAGCTTCGGTATATCACTGTCATTTAATACAGTACCGTAATCAACTGTCATTGACTTCAATTCTTTATCTTTATCCTTGAATATAACATTGAAATGAAATCTTGAAAGTTCGGTTGACTTTGACTGCAAAATCGCACCTATACTCTCGGCGTCATTTTGAGCCAAACTCTTTATTTGCGGAAGGAATTTATCTCCGTCCGCCATATAGAAATTACCGTTATCCAAAAGTGGCATACGGCTCGGAAAACTGCCATCAGCCGTTGTCATATCGTCAGGCTTGACAGCCTCTGCTCTGCCCTCAAGGTTCATTCCGCTTATACCTGAAAGTCCCTCATCAATAAAATAACAGCCCGTAACATCACCGTCAACAAATCCCACTATTGCGCCGGCATCATCTTTTTTGCCGTCCAATCTCGGAAGCGAATATGACGTATTAATATTTTTAGCCGAGCCGGCAATACCGCCGATATGGTCGTTACCGTCAACATCATTTATCGCAATACAATTATCTATATTTCCGCTTGTATATCCTGCCGTACCACCGCTGTAACTGCCGTCATTTACAGTAATTTCACCTGTTGTAAGCGAATTTTTTATATCGCCTATATCACTCTTACCGCAAATACCGCCCGCATATTTCGATTCTGCGGTTACATTACCGAAACTTATACAAGAATCAATTACAGCTTTCAAAACAGAATCGGAATTTACTTTAGTGCCGTCAGGCAAAGTAAGGTTTTCACCGGAACGAACTATCGACTCAAAGCCGACACATCCGACTACACCGCCTGTCGATTCGGTTCCGTCTACGGTACCGTTATTTATACAATATTTCACAAGTGCCGTATCGGCATTTTCATCACCGATAAGTCTTGGCAACGAAATATCCGTACTCTTCAAATCACTTATTGCAGTTTTTTCATCATCTGCTTCCGCCGCTTTAGCCGTTGTGAACAACATATCCTTTAGCATACCAACAACAGACGGTTCAACGTCATAACTGCTGTCAAGCTCACCGTCAGGTGTTACGTTGTAGCCCGGATCAATATCGTCCTCAGATTTTACACTTTCCGAAGAAGTATCATTATTGCTGTCGCTTCCACCGCTGTTACCTCCGCTACTGTCACTACCGCCATTGCTTGGTGTTGCCGTCGGTCTTATCATAGGGCCTAATGTAGGCAACGGCTTTAACGTAGGAAGTGTTGAACCCAACTTATCAAGTACGTCTTTAAATGATTTAATTGTATCTTTTAATCCTTTCAATTCCTTGCTCATATTCAAAACAAGGTTATCAAGATTCTCCATTGTATCACTGACCGAATCACCGACATCACCCGATACATATTTAAGCTGTCTTAAAAGTTTCTTCAATTCTTCATTTGTATCGTCAAGATTATCAATTACATCATCAATATCTTTTTCCATCTTGTCAAGACGATTTGAAAGTTTGTCTTTTGAATCGTCAACATCATCTTTGCCCTTATCAAGCGAATCGTTCAAATTGTCGATAAGGTCTGACAATTCATCACCCTTGCCGTCAAATTCGTCAAGGAAATCATCAAGCGATTCAAGAGAAGTATTAAGCGAATCACTCACATCTCTGATTGACTGCTTTGATTCGTCTGTGAACGAAGATATATCTCCTCTTGCTTGGTCAAGCGTATCTTTCAGCGAACCTGTCACATTACTGTCAGACGCTGAATTTACTGCATTTGTTATACTGTCCATCATATTGACAGCTGAATCCGTAAGAACGTCAAGCCTTGAACGTGTATTATTTTTCGCGTCACCCAAGCCTAAAAGCGACATAAGTCCCGACACATCATTTGAACCTGTCAACAGTTTCAAACCGTATTCAATCAACTTTGTTCTTGCACTTGAAATATCATTTTGAAATGTATCTATATCTTTTTCTATCGCCGCTTTTGCACTCTGATACGACAAATCAATATCTGTATACGGTTCAAATCGACCGACTACACCGCCGACACTTCTTCTTCCCTGAACAGCGGCATTATTGATACATTCTCTTACTTCACCGCTTTGTGTACCGACTATACCGCCGATATTGTCGCCGAAGCTTTCGCCGCCGACTTCGCCGTTATTTGTACAAATAACAACCGCACCCTCGTTATTACCGCAGATACCGCCGGCGTTTACCGTATTTTCGTTTGCGTCCGGACATACTTTTCCGTCATTTCGACTTAGCTTTATTCTGCCCTCATTGTAACCGACTATACCGCCTGTTTCACTGTCACCAACAACTGTAGCCGAATTTGCGGAAGAATCAACAACACCGGTCATTGCATTGTAGCCGACAAGTCCTCCGACCTGTTTCTGACCTTTGATATTTCCGCCGTATGAACAGTTTACGATTTTACCCGCGTTATAGCCGACAAGTCCGCCTGCACCTTTTGAGCCTTTATCAAAATTTTGAGTATTTATATCAGTCTTACTCAAAATCGAGGTGGCTTTTTGTCTAAAAACCGATTCCGTATCGGTTCCGACTGTAACCTTTATATCTCCTGTTACGTTCAAATCTCTGATCTGACCTTCTTTTGTCACTGAACAGAAAAGTCCTTTATTTGAACCCTCAAATGAAAGCTTGACATTCTTTATACTGTGACCGCCGCCCTCAAAAGTTCCGCAGAATACCTCCGCACTTTTTATTTCCACACCGTTTAAATCAATATCATTTTGTAATACGAACTTCTTATTTTTTGAATACTCGTCATATACGCACTTTTCAAAAAATTCTTTAAGGTCGTTCACTGTCGATATTGCAACAGTGTCGTCTGCCTGTACAATGCACATAGGTAATATGTTTAGCATTATAACAAGTGCAGTCAGAAAAGATATGATTTTATTGTTCTTCTTCGTTGTTCTCATTATCCTCATCCTCCTGCTTTTCTTTTATTTCTATATTATCGTCATTATCGCTATTATCGTCCTTACCTTCTGTAAGCAACATATCCTGTTGATTTCCGAGTTCGACCTTTGCGTCTATATCGCCCTTTACCAAACCGTAGAATACACCGTCCATAAAGCCTGAAACGTGACCTCTGACACGACCGTTGACGAACATAATTCCGGACATTTCTCTCTTCGCCGCTTTGTCGTCATCTGTTGCCTTTTTACCGAATGCGGTCTTTTCAATAAACTTATCGCACAACAGTACAATTTGCGGAAGTACCATCATTACTATAACTATTGATATTAACGTTCCGCGTCCAAGCGCCGTACCGAGTGCCGATATAATAGCATTTGTCGAAATCATACCTATTAAAAATCCCGCAAGTGTAAGGATTGAACCTGATGTAAGAATTGTCGGGAACGATTGGTTAAGTGCGGTTGACGCCGCCTGTTTATTATCCATTGTTTCCTTTAATTCAAGGTATCTGTTCGTAAATACGATAGCATAGTCAATCGTAGCACCCATCTGAATTGAACTTACAACCAAGTATGCAAGGAAGTACAATCTCTGCCCTGTAAGGAACGGAATTGAGAAGTTAATCCACACACTTCCCTGTATCGCAAGTACCAAAAGCACCGGAACACCTGCCGAACGGAATGTGAACATCAATATCAAAAGCAATGCCAAGATTGTTATAAGATTAATCTTATTATTGTCTCCGCCGAACGAATCACCCAAGTCACGGCTGTTTACGCTGTCGCTGACAAGCAAACATTCGTCATAATACTTTTCAACGTCACTTCTGACGTCTTTAAGCATTTGATATGCCTCGTCACTTTCAATGTCACATTTATATGTAAAGATTATTCTTGAATAATTATCGCTTTCAAGCTGGTCTTTCGCGTCTGTCAGCTTGTCGTAAAGGTCGTTAATATCATTCGTTTGATCTTCGTCAAGATTGATTACACCCAAATCCATCTTCTCGTGTACATACATAAACAAGTCGATTATAGGCACTTCATAATCATTTACATCACCGAATATTGCACTGTATTCATCGTGTTCCGCGCCGTATGCCTGAAACAAAAGGCAACACAAATCATAATCGATATTCATAAGCTTTGAAGTTTCTCTTGCGTTGATTTTTTCGGTAAGTATGTGGTCGTCGTCAAGCTCCGTATTTGCAAGACCCAAAGCCGAATTTATGCTCGGATTTTCCTCGACAAGCGATATAACTTTTGCCTCTCTGTCATAGTCACCGGACGGAACAATTACAGCAAGCTGATGGTCAGTACCGAAAATTTCGTCAACCTTTCGTTTTGCGATTGAGTTTTCGGTCGGCTTTTTAAGCTGTTCGGCTGTGGCGTCAAAAGCATAGTTACTCATTGACGAAAGCACCGCACCGACTGCTATAATCGCAATAAATATGTAAGGTACAATGTTCTTTAATTTAATAACAACCTTACACCATTTCTCGATACTCGGCACAAAAGAACGGTGAGTTGTTTTATCAATCTTATCCGAAAATGCCAAAAGCAAGCCGGGCATAATAAAGAACACCGTAACAAGACTGCATATGATACCTTTACAAAGTACCAAACCCATATCCATACCGATTCTAAGCTGCATTACCATAAGTGCGGCAAGACCTGCAAGTGTTGTAAGACTTGATGAACTGATTTCAAGGATAGCCTTTGAAAGTGCGGTTACTATCGCGTCATACGCATTCTTTGTCTGCTTTTCCTCCGCAAATCTGTGCGAAAGGATAATCGCATAGTCAATCGCCAGAGCCAACTGCAACACCACCGCAACCGACTTTGTAATAAACGAAATTTCACCGAGCAGATAGTTCGTACCCATATTCAAAAGTGCCGCCACGCCGAATACTATAAGGAATATCGGCACTTCCATAAAGCTCTGTGACGTGAACAGCAAAACCGCTATAATTATCACAAGTGCTATACCCAAAATAACGGTCATTTCTTTTTCAAGCTGTTTAGAACTGTCGTCTATACTGTCGGAATAAGCATAGAAGTCATATCCGTCAAGCTGTGCTTTCAAATCATCGACAATTTCAAGTTCTCTGTCCAAATCGTCACGCACGCTAAGCGTAACTGTAAACAATGCCGCAGAATCTTTATAGTGGTCATCGTCATTCTCAAACTCAACCTCTTTTACTCCGTCAACCTTTTCGAGTTTATCTTTCAGCTTTTCCGCTGTTTCGGTCGTTATGGTCGTAACCATTATTTTTTCCGTATCGTATGTAATAAACTCATCATCCATTAAGGTAAGTCCGCGTCTTGTTTCCGTTTCTTCGGGAAGATATGAACTTATGTCGTTGTTTACCTGCACTTTCGGTATTGATATTACGCACAATACAAGTGCAAGTGCAAATATTAAATAGAATGCACGTCTTTTATCAACAATAAAAGTTGCTATTTTTACCATTAAATTATTGTCTTTTCGACTATCATTTTTCACATCATTTTTCTTCATATATTTACATCTCCGAAAACATTAATCTCATCAATACATATTATAAATTCCGTCACTTTGTACGTCAACAGTCAATTTTCATATCGGTGTTTATTTTTCGACACTTATGAGTTATTTTGTATCTATTTCTACAAATTTTGTCACTTTGCCCAAAACAAATTAATTCAAAACCATGTTTTTGTATAAAAGAAAAGGACGTTTTATCGTCCCATTCTTACTTTATGTCTGTTACACATTTTCCGTCTATAAACGTCATAACACATTCAGACTCAAATCTTGTCGGCAAATCGGTAAACACTGCAATATCGGCGTCTTTACCGACTTCAAGCGTACCTACTCTGTCGTCAATCCAACAGTTTTTTGCCGCTGTGGAGGTTATCGCTTTCAGTGCTTTCTCTTCGTCCATACCGTTCTTAACCGCCATAACCGCACAAAGCGACAGATTTTCAATCGTAATTTCGGGGTGGTCTGTTATTATCGCAACGTCAATACCTCTGTCCGAAAGATTTTTATATGTATCAAAGGTTAAGTTTTTAAGCTCCGGTTTACTTCTGTCCGAAAGTGTCGGACCAAGCATTACAGGTAATTTTTCACGTTCCAAAATCGGTGCTATTCTGTCACCGTCCGAGCAATGTTCAAGCGTAACGCAAATATCAAATTCTTTGCCCAATCTGATTGCACTGCAAATATCGTCTGCCCTGTGTGCGTGAATTTTAACAGGTATCTGTTTTTTGAGTACAGGTATCATTGCGTCAAGCTTTATGTCGAATTCAGGCTTGTCGTGTTCTTCGCTGTTTTCATTATATGCGTCAAGCTGATTCATATAATCTCTTGATTTTATAAGCAATTCGCGTATCAATGCCATTGTTCCCATACGCGTAACAGGTGCCTCGTCCTTTTCGTTGTACACGCATTTTGGGTTTTCACCGAGTGCAAACTTCATTGCGACAGGTGTTTTAATAATCATATCATCTACGCATATTCCGTACGTCTTAACCGCCGCAAACTGTCCGCCTACAGGATTTGCACTGCCGGGTCCTGTTACAACGGTTGTAACGCCTGCGTTATACGCGTCTTTAAACCCACGGTCAAACGGATTTATTCCGTCAATCGCACGAAGGTGCGGCATTATCGGGTCACTGTCCTCGTTACCGTCATCACCCTCAAAGCCAAGCGAATCTTCAAACATTCCGACATGACAATGTGCGTCAATCAGTCCGGGCATAACGATTTTACCCTCTGCGTCAATAATCTTATCCGCCTCAAATGCTTTATCTTCACCTACATACTGTATTTTTTCATCAAACAATATACAGCCGTTCTTGTACTTTTCGCCTGTCATTGTTACTATTTCGGCATTTTTTATAAGTGTCTTCATAGTTTTATCCTTTTACCTTTTATATGCTTTTAATTCCGAGTTCATTCACATAATTAACCGCACTTGTCGCGGCGATTGCACCGTCTGCCGCCGCTGTTATAACCTGTCTTAACGGTGATACTCTTACGTCACCTGCCGCAAATATACCTGTTATGTTAGTCGCAAGGTACATATCCGTCTTGACAAATCCGTGCTGACAACATTCAACCCCGCAATCTTTTGCAAGATCGGACGACGGCTTTACGCCTATTGCGACGATAGCGCCCGATACGTTCAAAATACTCTTTTCGCCTGTTACCGTGTTTCTAATATCAACACCCTCAAGCATATTTGAGCCTACGAATTTATCAACTACGGTATCTGTAAGCACGGTTATTTTGCCGTTTCTTTTTACGTTTTCAACCATTGTAGCCGCCGCTCTGAACTTCTTGCTTCTGTTTAGGACATAGACTTTACGGCAAAATCCCGCAAGATACAATGCGTCCTCCATAGCCGTATTTCCGCCGCCTACAACGCACACGTCCTTATCCTTAAAAAACGCACCGTCACAAGTCGCACAATACGAAACACCTGCACCGGCAAACTGTTCTTCACCGTCCGCACCGAGCGTTTTTGGTACTGCACCTGTTGCAAAAATTATTGACTTTACCATATAAGTATTTCTTCTTGTGTGAATAACCTTTATGCCGTATTCGGCATTTTCGATTGACTTAACATTTTCTGAAACAAATGTTGCACCGAATTTTCTTGCGTGTTCTTCGATTGCTTTTGAAAGTTCTTCACCTGTCGGATTGTTTGCAAATCCCGGATAATTGTCTATTTCATATGTTTTATTGCTTGACCTCCGTATGCGATTTTTTCGATTACAAGTGTTTTCATACCGCCTCTTGCGGCATATATGGCTAGCTGACATTCCGGCAGGACCTCCGCCGATTATTGCAACATCATATATCATTATTTATCGTCCTCTTTCTCTTTTTCATTTACATATGCTTCAATAATATATCTTGGACGGCGTTTAACTTCTTTATACAATTTACCGATATACTCGCCTATAAGTCCGACAGACAAAAGCTGTACACCGCCTATAAACCATATCGAAACCATAAGTGACGCCCAGCCTGCACCTGTGTGACCTATAATTTTCTGCACAAGTGCGTATATCGCCATAACGAACGCAAAAACGCACACAATCGCACCGAATGCCGAAATCATTCTGATTGGGCTTATGCTGAATGAAGTTATACCGTCAAACGCAAATGAAAGCATTTTCTTTAACGGATATTTTGACTCGCCCGCAAAGCGTTCGTTTCTGTCGTAATACACATTCGTTGAGCGATAGCCGACAAGTGGAACCATTCCTCTTAGGAACAGATTTCTCTCAGGGAATTGTGCCAATCCGTCAAGCGCACGTTTGCTCATCAATCTGTAATCCGCGTGATTGAATACAATATTAACGCCCATAAACTGCATTAATTTATAAAATCCTACCGCCGTTGTGCGTTTAAAGAATGTATCGGTATCACGTTTGTTTCTTACACCGTAAACAACGTCATATCCGTCAATGAAGTTTCTCACCATATCAGGTATTACGTGTATATCGTCCTGCAAGTCCGCATCAATGGATATTGCACAGTCGCAGTCGTCTTTAACTGTCATAAGGCCGCCGAAAAGTGCGTTTTGATGTCCCGCATTCTTGGCAAGCTTTATTCCCGATATTTCTGTATGAGCCTTAGTCAGTTCATCTATTATGCTCCATGTTTTATCTTTAGAACCGTCATCTACAAAAACAATTCTGCTGTTGTCATTTATAAGTCCGTCATTTTTCATTTCACCGAATAATTCAAGCATTTGCTTTGATGTTTCATGCAAAACAGCTTCTTCATTATAGCACGGTACCACTACATATAAATTGACACTCTTACTCATCGTTATGTCTCCTTTGTAAATTACAATAATATATATCTTTTTTTATTATATAACATTTTCTTTGTATAAACAAGTATATTTTATTAAGTTTACTTTACATTATGAATTTCCTACTACAAAAAATATTTTGCATATGATATACTTTATGCGATATATCTTAAATATAAAGGAGGTCTTGGCAATATGTATAAAACTACTTTTGCAGAACTAAAAACAAGAGCTAAAGACGTTTTAAAGTCAAACTACTGGTATTCATTCGGAGTATGTATATTGGTTTCACTTATCACATCACTCGGAACTTCGCTTACTACAGTGATTAATATGGTTAATTCGGACGCAGGTTCGGCAGGTACATCAATATCAGCCGTACTTCAAATATTAATCACTCTTTTTGTCACATTCCCTCTAAGCGTGGGATCGTGCAGATTTTTCATAAAGGCAACTGTCAACGCACCTAATGTATACGATTTGTTTTTCCCTTATAAAAACAATCTCGGCAACGTAATCGGTATTAATGTGTTTGTTGCGATTTATACATTTTTGTGGTCGCTGTTGTTCATCATACCGGGAATTATCAAATCATTCCAATACTCAATGATTCCTTATATTCTTGCCGAAAATCCGGCTATGGACAGACGCAGAGCATTTGAAGTTACAAAATCGCTTACCGACGGAAACAAAGGCAGAATATTTTTATTCTCACTTTCGTTTATCGGTTGGATAATTCTAAGCTGTATTACATTCGGTATAGGATTTTTGTTCCTTGAGCCGTATATATCGGCATCATTTACTCAGCTTTACTTTGATTTAAAAACTGAGGCAATCGCAAAAGGCACTGTAACGCCTGAAGAATTTACTTATAATATTTAGGACTTGATAATATGGAAAATATAGAACGAATGAAACCTTCTCAAACGTATGAAGTAATGGATTTATGGTTGCGAACAACAATTCATTCAAATTCATTTGTTGAAGAAAACTTTTGGGAAACACATTACGATTTTGTAAAAGAAAAATACATAAACGGCAAAGAAAATTTTGTTTACATCATTGACGGCAAGATTGTCGCTTTTACCGGTGTGACGGAGGATAACAGAATAACGGGGCTTTTCGTCGATCCAGAATATCAAAACAAAGGTATCGGAACGGCACTTATAAATTTTCTGAAATCGGAGTACAATATGCTCCATATACCTATTTACGCAAGAAACAGAAAGGCTCTTGCATTCGCAACCCGTACCGGCTTTATCATTGACGGTGCACTTCGCCACGAACATAACGGAGAAGTGATGTACACTATGCTGTGGAATATGTAAGAAAAATCGACTCAAAGTCAAAAAGTCTAAATCAATTTGCACTGTATCGGCAAAATTATCCGTTACAGTGTATTTTTTTATGTTGAGATATTGCAAATCGTAAAGGTTTGTGATAAAATTATATACAGTAAAATATTTTAGGAGGTTTTTTTCCAATGTTAAAAGAAGATGTGCTTAAAAAGCTAACTGACTGCGGTCTTGTTGCAGTTGTAAGAGCTAACAATGCTGAAGAAGCAATTAAAATTTCAGACGCTTGCCTTGCAGGCGGTTGTACAGGTATCGAACTTACATTTACAGTTCCGGGTGCCGACAAGGTTATTGCTGCTTTGGCTGAAAAATATTCAAACGGCGAAATGATGCTTGGTGCAGGTACTGTTCTTGACCCTGAAACAGCAAGAATGGCTATCTTGGCAGGTGCAAACTTTATCGTAAGCCCTGCTTTCAATGCAGAAACAGCTAAGCTTTGTAACCGTTACAGAGTACCTTATATGCCTGGTTGTGCTACAATTACAGAAGTTATCACAGCTATGGAGGCAGGTGCTGACATCGTTAAGATATTCCCTGCAGATCTATACGGTCCTAAGATTATAAAGGATATTAAGGGTCCTCTTCCTCAGGCTCAAATGATGCCTACAGGCGGCGTTGACAAGGATAACGTTGCTGATTGGATTAAGGCAGGCGTTGTTGCAGTAGGTGCAGGTTCATCACTTACAAAGGGCGCTAAGACAGGCGACTACAACGCAATTACCGAAACAGCTAAAGAATTTATTGCAAATATCAAAGCTGCAAGAGCAGAACTTAACAAGTAATTTATAATTAAAGGAGATTTATATAATGGCAAAAGTTGTTACAATGGGTGAAATCATGCTTAGACTTTCAACCCTGGAAATCAAAAATATATTCAAGCTACACAGTTTGACATAAACTACGGCGGCGGTGAAGCAAACGTTGCAGTTTCACTTGCAAACTACGGTCACGACGCTGAATTTGTTACAAAAGTTCCTGAAAACCCAATCGGTGCTTGCGCAGTTGCGGCACTAAGAAAATACGGTGTTGAAACAAAGCACATCGCTAAGGGCGGCGACAGACTTGGTATCTACTTCCTTGAAACAGGTGCGTCAATGAGACCTTCAAACGTTACATATGACAGAGCTAACTCATCAATCGCAACAGCAAGCATTTCTGATTTCGATTTTGACGAAATCTTTGAAGGTGCTGATTGGTTCCACTTCACAGGTATTACACCTGCTGTTTCAGACGCTGCCGCTGAACTTACAGAGGCTGCTTGTAAAGCTGCTAAGGCTCACGGTGTAACAGTTTCTTGTGACCTTAACTTCAGAAAGAAACTTTGGACAAGCGAAAAGGCTCAAAAGGTTATGTCAAACCTTATGCAATACGTTGATGTTTGTATCGGTAACGAAGAAGATGCAGATAAAGTTCTTGGTTTCAAGCCTGAAAACACAGACGTAACGAAGCGGTGAACTTAACCTTGCAGGTTACGAAAGCATTTTCAAGCAGATGGTTGCTAAGTTCGGATTTAAGTATGTTATTTCATCACTTAGAGTTTCTAAGTCAGCTTCTGATAACGGTTGGTCAGCTTGCATTTACTCAAGCGAAGATGATGAATTCTATCATTCAAGAGAATACAGAATTCGTCCAATCGTTGACCGTGTAGGCGGCGGAGATAGCTTTGCCGGCGGTACAATCTGCGGTTTTGTTGACGGTAAGAACTTCAAGGACGCTCTTGAATTCGGTGTTGCAGCATCAGCTCTTAAGCACACAATCCCTGGTGACTTTAACCTTGTTACAAGAGAAGAAGTTGAAACTCTTGCAGGCGGCGACGGCTCAGGTCGTGTACAAAGATAAGTTTTTAAGTATACAAAAAACGGCATTCGATAATGCCGTTTTTTTTGTGCGCTCATTTACATTTGTATTTCGTTTTGTATACTTTGTTGAATTTTGTATTTCTTTGTTATATAATACCACTGTCGGATCATTCCGATATAGGTAAGATCTCTTAACGGTGTTTTCACCGGCGGTTATACTCTCTTTTATATTCACAGGCTGTTATGCTGAGTTTATGAAAGGGGGTATGCTTATGAAAAGTAAGCATATTGCTACATATGGCGAAGAAATTGCTCACAGCAATTTTAGAAATCATCATATTTTTGATAATTTTCTCTATAAAAGCACAATAACCGCCCTCCTACCAAGATTGCGGTTATTGTAATAACTAATTTCAGGGTATAACCGTTTGAGGTCTTACCTTTTTTCTATATTTATTATATATCTATTCATTCATTTTGTCAACACTACAAACAACTTTATATCAAGCTAATTTGTTCACCGCTATATTTATCTTCATACTTATTCAAATACTCAAAGCATTCATTCACGTCACACATAATACCGTTTTTAATACATTCGCTTTTATAAATCATATTAAGTTGTCTGATGTTCGGAGATGAAAGCTGATAGCTGTTTCCGTACATTCTGATATATTTTTCTTTAAGTCCCGGAAAATGTTCATCGAGTTTTTTATAGAAATACTCTCTATTACCGTCACGCAACGTAACACCCATATCAAAATTAATAATCCCCTTCACTTTTGCTCTGACACAATAATCAAGTATTCCCCTAATATTTTCTTCGGTATCATTTATAAAAGGCAATATCGGGCAAAGCCACACAACAGTCGGTATACCGTTATCACGCAATATTTCAAGTGCACGAAATCTCTCATATGTAGTTTCAACATTCGGCTCAACAATGCGGCACAAATCCTCATCATATGTGGTAAGCGTCATCTGTACGACACATTTTGATTTTTCATTTATCTTCTTTAACAAATCAAGATCACGAAGAACTTTTGTCGATTTTGTAATCATTGTCACGCCGAAACCATACCTTTCAATCACTTCAAGACACTTCCGCATATTACCGAGTTTTTCTTCTATTGGCATATACGGATCAGACATTGCACCTGTTCCAATCATACACTTGTTTCTCTTTCTTCTGAGTGCATTTTCCAACAATTCCACTGCATTAGCCTTAACCTCAATATCTTCAAATTTATGCTTCATCTGATAGCACAAACTTCTTGAATCACAATAAATACACCCATGCAAACAACCTCTGTATATATTCATTCCGTTTTTCGCCGATAAAATCCCTTTAACATTTACTTCGTGCATACATTCCACCCTTTAGCATTATTATACTATTATATCACTTTTAATATTTCCGTACAAGAAAAAAAGTCGGTTACCCGACTTTATATATAAACTGTAATCGGCGAGAATGGGAAAACCGAAAACAGATTATAGTCTTTTATGTTCGCCTGTAATAGAGAACTGCACCCATTCGGCGATATTAACCGCATGATCGCCGATTCTTTCAAAATACTTTGCAACCATAAGCATATCAAGCACTTCGGACGTCCCCTCATCTTTTTTAATAATATCCACAAGGTCATTGACGATTTCTTCAAACAATGCGTCAACAACATCATCATTATGAGAAACTTCTTCTGCGATAAGCAAATCCTTTTTAATAAACGCCTCAACGCTCTTATTGACCATATCAATAGTTGCCGCCGCCATACGTTGAATATGCTTTGATTTTTTCAACATCTTCTTTTTTGCGGTTGCCGCGATTTCGGCTATATCCTCCGCCTGATCTCCGATACGTTCCATATCGGTTATCATTTTAAGTGCGGCCGAAATAAGTCTTAAATCACTTGCAACAGGCTGTTGAGTCAAAAGTAATTTCAAACAAAGACTTTCAATCTCTCGTTCTTTATTATCTATCGATTTTTCATAGTCATATGCCTTATTTATCGAATGTTCGTCACCGTCAAGTGCCTTTACCGCATTTGCGATTGCACTTTCAATAAGTCCGCCCATTGTAGTAAGTTCTTCATTGAGAAGCGCCAACTGTCTTTCAAATTCATCTCTCATTATCCAAACCTCCCTGTTATGTAATCTTCGGTTCTTTTATCTTTTGGTTTTGAGAAAATCTTTTGTGTATCGTCAAATTCCACTGCCTCACCAAGCAAGAAAAATGCTGTTTTATCCGAAACTCTTGCAGCTTGCTGCATATTGTGCGTAACCATAATTATAGTATACTTATCCTTAAGCTCCCACACCAAATCCTCAATTTTAGAGGTGGATATAGGGTCAAGTGCCGAAGTCGGTTCATCCATAAGCAACACTTCCGGTTCTACCGCAAGCGCTCTTGCAATACAAAGTCTTTGTTGCTGACCGCCCGACATACCAAGTGCACTTTTCTTTAATCTATCCTTTGTTTCGTCCCATATAGCCGCCTGTTTTAACGAACGCTCAACTATTTCGTCAAGCTTGCTTTTCGACTTAATTCCGTGAGTTCTCGGACCGTATGCGATATTATCATATATACTCATAGGAAACGGATTAGGCTTTTGAAACACCATACCTACACGTCTGCGAAGTTCATTCACTTCAATATCGCCGTAAACATTTTTACCGTCAAGCAAAACCGTTCCGTCAATCTTACACCCCTCTACAAGGTCATTCATTCTGTTTAGTGTTTTTAAAAACGTAGACTTACCACACCCGACGGGCCTATAAATGCCGTAACTTTATTTTCGGAAATCTGCATATCTATCCCTTTTAAAGCGTGGAAATCACCGTAATGCAAATGTAAATTCTTTATATCAAATTTCACTTTAAAATTCCATTCCTTTCTATATCATCAATCCTTTGCCGCAAACTTCTTTGCAACAAGTGATGATATAAAGTTAATTATCAACACAAATATCAACAATACAACCGCCGTTGCATATGCTTGATTTGTGTACAAGCCCTCGCTTGACAGTACATACATATGTATTGCAAGTGTACGTCCAGATGACAGAAGTCCTTTTGAAACCTCCGCAACAGTACCTGCCGTATAAATAAGTGCCGCCGTTTCACCGACAATTCTACCTATTGCAAGGATAACGCCTGACAATATACCCGGCATTGCCGCCGGAAGAACAATTTTAAACACAGTTCTAAGCTTGCCTGCGCCGACTCCGAAACTTGCTTCACGATATGAATCGGATACTGCAAGAAGTGCCTCTTCTGTTGTTCTCATAATAAACGGAAGTACCATTATTGCCAACGTTGCCGCACCGGCAAGTATTGAATATCCCCACTTTAAATATGTTACAAAGAACAACATTCCGAACAAACCATATACGATTGACGGTATTCCCGAAAGCGTTTCAGCGGTAAGCCTTATAATACCTACAACCTTGTTGCCCTTTTTCGCGTATTCGACAAGGTATATAGCAGTACATATTCCGAGCGGTACTGCAACTATAAGCGAACAGAGCGTCATTTCAATCGTGTTTATTATTGCCGGTAACATTGATACGTTTTCAGTTGTGTAATGTAAGCTGAACAATTTAGGGCTTAAATTAGGCAAACCCTTTATCAATATATACGCAATCAAAAACAGTAATACACCAAACGTCAAACAGCTTGCAAGGATTACTGTTCCCTTTAATATTTTTGAGCCTAAATGTTTCATTGCTTGTTCCTTCCCTTTATGATACTAAATGATATGTTGATAAGAAGTATAAACACAAACAACACAACACCAGTTGCAATAAGCACTTCACGGTGTAAATCTGCCGCATAACCCATTTCGATTACGATATTTGAAGTCAAAGTTCTGACACCTTTTAAAATGCTTGACGGCATTCTCGCCTGATTACCGGCAACCATAATTACCGCCATTGTTTCACCAATCGCACGGCCTATACCAAGAATAACTCCTGCAAGTATTCCCGATTTTGCCGCAGGTAATATAACTGTAAATATACTTCTTTCCTTTGTTGCACCGAGTGCCAACGCACCCTCATAATAGCTTTCGGGTACACTTCTTATCGCACTTTCCGATACACCGATAATTGTCGGCAAAATCATTATTCCAAGCAAAATCGAGGCTGTAAGCATACTGTTTCCGTTTCCGCCGAAAACCGTTTTTACGAACGGAACAAGTACCACAAGTCCGAAAAAGCCGTAAACTATCGAAGGAATACCTGCTAAAAGCTCCGTAGCAGGTTTGAGGATTTTATATAAGGGTTTTGGACAATATCTCGACATAAATATTGATGTCAGAATACCTACCGGTACACCAATGACGATTGCACCGGCGGTCACATATATACTTCCCAAAATCATCGGGAAGATTCCGAATGACGCAGGACTATCTGTCGGAGCCCAGTTAGTACCCGCAAGGAATTTGAAAAGTCCTACCTTACCCATTGCAGGTATTCCGTTTGCAAAAAGGAATACGCATATCAGCAATACGGCAAGTATTGAAGTAAGGGCGGCGGTGAAAAATACGCCGCCCATTATCTTCTCTTTGTATTTTCTCATGCTATTTCACTCCACATTGTCTTTGTACCTGTAAAGATGTCCTTTATATCCTCTGTTGACATATCGTCTGTCGGATTTTGAGGGTTTACGATTACCGCAATACCGTCAAGTGCAATCGGTGTTGCTGTCAATGCAGCGCTTTCACTGTCTTTTAATTCTCTTGACGCCATACCGATGTCGCAAGTTCCTTCCATTGCGCCTGTCATACCGGCAGTTGAGTCACTTGTCTGAAGTTCGATTTCTGCATTTGTATTGACTTTTAGATAAGCCTCTTTAAGTTTTTCCATTACAGGCGATACCGAAGATGAACCTGCTACAACGATTTTTCCTGCCGGCTTTGAACCTGCATACGGTTGAGCATCATCATTGATTTTAATATATCCGTTTGAAACTATTTCCTGTCCCTCACTTGATAGGATATAGTCGATAAAGTCTTGTGCAACATCTGAAATATCAGACTTTGTTGCTATATTAAAAGGTCTTGCAACCTTGTATGTACCGTTCTTTACGTTTTCGGCTGTTGCCTCTACTCCGTCAACTTTGACTGCCTTGACGCTTGAAGAAAGTGAGCCAAGCGATACATAACCGATACCGTATTCGTCACCGGCAACGTTTGTAAGCATAACGTCAGTCTTGTTTGCAATTACTGCCTCGTTTGTTGTCTTGTCAGTCTTTGTGCCGTCCGCACCTTTTTCTTCTATTCCCATAAGCTCTATGAATGCGCCTCTTGTACCACTGCCGTTTTCTCTTGATACAACTGTGATGTCGCTGTCTGCTTTAAAATCAGATGATGATGTTGTCGAAGTTGATGACTGCGGTGATTGTGTTGTTTCTCCGCAACCTGCAAGGGCTGTCATAGCCATAACGCCTACCAATATACCTACTAATAAATTTCTTTTTTTCATTTTTCTTATCTCCTTTTTACTTTATGACTCTATTATAGTCCTCTTATGTAAAATCCACTATCTGAATATACTTAAATAAATGTAAAATAAAAAGTCGGTTTGTAAAATCCAACTTAAATGTGTAAGATAATTTTTAAATAGTATGCGTCAATAACAAAACAACCTCAACTTACATATTATATACAGCAGAGAAAACTATATAAGGAGGATACACTATGTTTGAAAATGTTTCTGTTATAGGCGGTGATTTAAGACAACTTACTGTTGCAAAGCTTTTGAAAGCTGAAGGGTATCACGTTTTTCTATACGGCTTTGATAAAGATATACAGCTTGAAACACTTGAATGTGAAACTGATAAAGATTTGGTTTTGAGTGCAGATATAGTAATTTTGCCTGTACCCGTAACCTTTGACGGCAATACAATTAACTCGCCTTACGCAAAAGAACCGATGATTATTGATGATTTTCTGAGTGAAATAAACCCGTCCGCTTTGGTGTTCGGCGGACAAATACAACCTAATTTGCAAAAAGCACTCGAAGATAACCATATCGCATATCGCGACTACCTTAAACGTGAAGAACTTTCAATAAAAAATGCCGTCCCTACGGCATTGGTGATATGGGTATTGATTTTGGGGATATAAAACAGATCATATATTCAATTAACTCATTAATATTATTATAATCAATAAACATCATCTACCTCCTCAAAAAGAAACAATCTCACAACTTTCAATAACAGTCGTATACTTTTCCATATAACCGTGAGTTGAGTATTTAATTTTAAAAGCAAAATCTATGTATTTCAGTTTCACAAGCATATAATCATCATACACAATAATTTTATCGACAATCTCTCCATACACATTTTCGGAGCAAACTGCATTGATTACTATATTACGCAACTCATCTATATTGTTCTGTCTTTCCTGTATAGCGGTTTGGTTGTTCTGTTGCTTCTGCAAAATAGCATTGATTTTCTCAATCTCTTTATCATACTTATCTTTAAGAACAGTCATTTCGTCTTTGTTTATGTCACCGCTATAATAACTGTCCAGCATACGCATTTTTTTTATTTTGTATATCCTGTATCTGTAACGTCAGATTTTGCGTATTATCTTCCGACGTATCAGCCGAGTTATTAATCTCATTCAATATATCGTCGGCAATATTATTAATATCCACATCAAGCTGTTCGGTTATAAACTTCATACAAGCCAAAAGCGACTTATTGTTTACGGTACGCATATTGCAGCCGACTTGATTATTATTTTATCAAGTTTTTTTATTTCCCGTGAGCCGCTCTTTCATGGCAAGCCCACGTTATGTAGATACCGCTTTTCTTTTTTGATTTACGTATCACAAACCTTGAACCACATTCGGAACAAATTATCTTACCGCTGCACCAATATCTGTTGGAATACTTTTTCTTAGTGCTTTTATCCACACTTCGCCTTTGCAGTTCAGCCTGTGCCATATTCCACATTTTACGGCTGATTATCCCCGCGTGATGATTTTCAATATATATTTTGTCCTCACTTTCGTTTATAACTTTATGATGTGTAAGATAATCTTTCGTGACATACTTTTTTGCAGTAAATCACCTACATACTTTTCATTACGTAAGATATTTAAAATCATCGTACTGCTCCAAAAATCTTTACTTGATTTAGGCGGTTTTATGCCATCTTCGTAAAGTTCCCGTGCAACAATATGAGTACCTTTACCCTCATTTACGTACTTATGAAAAATTAATTTGACAACTTCTGCCTCACTTTCATTAACAGACAATACAC
>ENA-OPYX01000269-OPYX01000269.1-human-gut-metagenome-genome-assembly--contig:-NODE-269-length-31215-cov-3.105314_pt1 | contig 31215 bp, 37 predicted proteins | sample MGYA00242639_ERZ504486 | MGnify/ENA primary metagenome ERZ504486 (study PRJEB26092, sample SAMD00036296) | human gut metagenome | host: Homo sapiens | study: EMG produced TPA metagenomics assembly of... | reverse complement strand
GAAATAGACGAAGCAAGAATACTTACCGAAGTTGCAATTTATGCCGATAAAGTGGCAGTAAATGAGGAAACGGTAAGACTTGGCAGTCACTTTGAAGAATTTGACACTATAATAAACAGCGGTTCGCCGGCAGGCAGAAAGCTTGATTTCTTAATTCAGGAAATTAACCGTGAAGTAAATACAATCGGTTCAAAGGCAAGTGATATTGAAATCGCCAAAACCGTTGTAACACTAAAGGGTGAAATTGAAAAATTAAGAGAGCAAATTCAAAATATTGAATAACAGGTGATATAATGAAACTTATAAATATAGGCTTTGGAAATATGGTTAATGCCGAACGTGTTGTGGCAGTTGTAAGTCCAGAGTCCGCACCGATTAAACGTATAATTCGTGAGGCGGAGGATAAGGGTAATCTTATAAACGCAACATACGGCAGAAGAACAAGAGCCGTTATAGTAACTGATTCCGACCATATTGTTCTGTCGGCTTTGCAGACGGAAACGGTGTCGGGCAGACTTAGCGGTGATACAGGAGAGGAGAGCGTTAAAGGCGATGAGTAGAGGTGTACTTTTTGTAATGTCCGGACCGTCGGGAACGGGCAAAGGAACGATTTGTAATGAACTTCTTGCAAATGAAAATAACGACGTATTTTTGTCCGTATCGTCAACAACGAGAGAAAAACGCAAAGGTGAAACCGACGGCGTGACATATAATTATACAACGGTGGAAAACTTTAAGAAGATGATAGACAACGGAGAAATGCTTGAATATGCTATGTACAGCGGCAATTATTACGGTACTCCGAAAAAGACTGTTGAAGATATGCTTGAGGGCGGTAAAAACGTTTTGCTTGAAATCGAGCCGCAAGGCGCACTTAAAGTTAAGAAACTTTTTGAAGAGGCAGTACTTATGTTTATAGCACCGCCGTCAATGAAAGTTTTAAAACAGCGACTTGAGGACAGAGGCCGTGAAACGGCAGAACAAATAGAAGAACGACTTGAGGCGGCAAAATGGGAATTATCTCAGTCGCCGAAGTATGACTGTATATTCGTAAACGACGAACTTGGCGAGTGTGTTCGTGAAGTCGAAGAAACAATGCGTGATAAGGTTCAAAAGCGTAACCTTGTTGATAAATTATTAGCTGAAAATTATTGATTACTGGAGGAATATTATTATGATGATTAAACCTGGAATTTCGGAACTTTCAAAGTGTGTGGACAGCCGTTATACACTTGTTACAATGGCGGCAAAACGTGCAAGAATGATTGGTGAAGAACGTATGCGCGATATGGACGCATACGGCGATGAAAAACCTGTATCAGTTGCGGCAGAGGAAATCGTAGAGGGAAAAGTAGGCTATGTTCGCTCAGAGGCTATCAAGCGTGCAAAGGCTTGGGAGGACGAAAAGGCTGCGGCTATTCTTTCTCTAAACAGTAATGATGACGTACAGCCGGAAGAAATCGAAGTTGTAGAAGACGATACAGAAGATAACGAATAATAATGATAGCAAAAATTATTGTGGATAATAAGTCAAAGCAAGTTGATAAACCTTTTGATTATCTTGTCCCGAAAGAACTTGAAGGCAAAATTAAAATAGGCAGCAGAGTGCTTGTTCCGTTTTCTTCCGGTAACAGAGAAATTGAGGGATTTTGTGTCGGCACTGCGGATACAAGTGACAGTAAACGTCTTAAATCCATAATAAGAACGGCAAATGATTCGATAGGCTTTGACGAAGATATGCTTGAACTTATCGAATGGATGCATAAAAAATATCTTGCGTCATACCTTGATATAATTCATACGATTGTTCCTTCAGGTACGGCACTTAAAACGAAAGAATGGATTATTCTTGAAAATAAAAGTGAGGAAAAGTCGGAGATACGCCGACGTATTACGGAAATACTTACTGATAACGGCGGCAGTATGGAATTTAAAGGACTTAAAGAAATGTGCGGAGTTGATATACAAAATCAAGTCCGTGCAATGATTAAAGAGGGTACTTTAAAAAAGGAATACAGACAATCGGTTGATATTAAGGATAAAAAAATTAAATGTGTAAAGCTTATATGTGACAGAGAAACAGCACTTGAAAGTGCCGAAATTTTACGCGAAAAGCACCTGTTCAGCAAAAATGCTTGAAGTGCTAAGCGAAAACGACTATGTTTCTCTTGCCGATTTGCAGAAATTCACAAACGGCTCACACAGTACCGTAAAAGCACTTGAAAAGAAAAATCTTGTCAATGTGTTTGATATGACGGTTGAACGTGATCCGTATTGGAACAGAGTTTTTGAGAAAACAGAAAAGATGGTTCCGACACCGGAACAGGAATACGCGATATATGAAATTACAAATTCCGTAAAATCGGGTGACGGAGGAATATATCTTCTGCACGGTGTGACAGGCAGCGGTAAAACCGAAGTTTTTTATGCAGACGATTGAAAATGTGATAAATATGGGTAAAAGTGCGATTATGCTTGTACCCGAAATATCGCTTACACCGCAGATGGTTTCAAGATTTATGTCGCGATTCGGCGGCAGAGTTGCTATTTTTCACAGCGGTTTGTCCGCCGGTGAAAGATATGACCAATGGAAGAAAATTCGTGACGGTGAGGCTGATATTGTAATCGGTGCAAGAAGTGCGATTTTTACACCGCTTAAAAATATCGGCGTTATAATAATGGATGAGGAACATTCCGATACTTATAAGTCGGATATGTCACCGAGATACCACGCACGCGAAACGGCAATATTCAGAGCAAGTCAGTTTGGTGCGGCGGTTGTCTTGGCGTCGGCAACGCCGTCTGTTGAAAGCTATTACAAAGCACAGACAGGCGAATATAAGTTGCTTGAAATGAATACAAGATACAATAAAAATAAAATGCCCGAAATATCGGTTATTGATATGCGCAGCGAGTTGGAAAAGGGCAATAAAAGTATGCTTTCGGGTAAATTGTATAACGAAATCGAAGAAAATTTAAAACGCGGTGAACAGACAATTTTGTTTCTTAACAGGCGTGGATTTTCTACATTTGTTTCGTGTCGCAGTTGCGGATATGTACCGCATTGTCCGAATTGCAACATATCGCTTACATATCATAAATTTGAGGATAAATTAAAGTGCCACTACTGCGGATATGAACGACCGAATTATAAGCTTTGTCCGAAATGCGGAAGTAATTATATACGTTATTTCGGCGGCGGTACGCAAAAGGTGGAGGACGAATTAAACCGTCTGTTCCCAAATGCGACAACTGTCAGAATGGATATGGATACAACGGGTAAAAAGCAGTCGCACGAGAAGATTTTACAGAAGTTTGAAAAAGATAAAATCGATATTCTTATCGGTACGCAAATGGTGGCAAAAGGACTTGATTTTGAAAATGTAACGCTTGTCGGAGTTATAACGGCAGATACAATGCTCAATATTAACGATTACCGAAGCGGTGAGAGAACTTTTGCAATGCTTGAACAGGTTTCGGGACGTGCCGGCAGAGGAAGTAAAGAGGGCAGAGCCGTTATTCAGACGTATACGCCCGAACATGAGGCGGTGAGCCTTGTAAAAAGTCACAATTACAGAACTTTTTACGATAAGGAAATTGCAAAACGAAAGCTTATGTGGTATCCGCCGTTTTGTAAAATAGTGAGTGTGCATTTTCAAGGCAATGTTGAAAATATTGTTGCGAAAACGGCAAAATATTTTTTAAACACTGCCGAAAAAACACAGAATATATCACAGAAAATACAGGTTTTAGGACCCGTGCCGTCATATATTTCAAAAATAAAAAACAAATACAGATGGCAGATTATTTTTAAATGCGAAGATGACGATAACTTGGGTGAGATACTTTCACAAGCTGAAATGACATGCAGAAAAAACAAGGAATTTTCGGATGTGGCGATAATAATAGACAAATCACCCGGTATGATAAATTAGAGAGGGGAAACATAATGGCAATCAGAGAAATAAGGGAAAAAGGCGATGAAATCCTTTATAAGAAATGCAAAGCTGTAGTGAAGTTTGACGAAAAACTTCATATACTTCTTGACGATATGTATGAAACAATGCAAAGCCGTGACGGTGTCGGACTTGCAGCTCCGCAAGTGGGAATACTGAAACGTGCGGTTGTCATAGATGTCGGTGACGGTAAAATTGAACTTATAAACCCTGAAATAGTAGAAGAAAGCGGAGAACAGACCGGCAGCGAAGGCTGTCTTAGCGTACCCGGAGTGTTCGGCGAGGTTACAAGACCGAATGTCGTAACCGTAAAAGCACAGGACAGGGACGGCAAGTGGTTTAAAATCACAGGTAAGGAACTCTTGGCAAGAGCTTTTTGTCACGAAATTGAACACCTTGACGGTAAATTGTTCTTGGACAGAGTAATTAGATTTATTGACTAACGGAGATGGTTGAATGAGAATTTTATTTATGGGTACACCCGATTTTGCGGCGGCGAGCCTTAAAGCTATGACAGACGCAGGTCTTGATGTTGTTGGTGTTGTATCTCAGCCGGACAGACCGAAAGGCAGAGGACATAAACTTGTACCGACTGATGTTAAGGCGGCGGCACTTGAGGCAGGTATAGAAAATATATATCAGCCCGAAAAACTGAGAAACGGTGAACTTCAGCCTGTTCTTGACAAACTGAAACCGGAGCTTATTGTCGTTGTCGCATACGGCAAAATTTTGCCGGATTATATAATCGATTATCCGAAATACGGCTGTGTTAATGTACACGCGTCACTTTTGCCGAAGTACAGAGGTGCGGGACCTATTCAGTGGGCGATTATAAACGGTGAAAAGGTTACCGGTGTTACGACGATGAAAATGGACAGCGGACTTGATACGGGCGATATGCTTTTAAAAGCGGAAACCGAAATCGGTGAATATGAAACGGCAGAGGAACTTTTTGACCGTTTAGCCGTAATAGGCGGCGATTTGCTTTTAAAAACAATAGACGGACTTGAAAAAGGCAGTATAACACCTACTCCTCAAAATGATGATGAGCATACATATGCGCCTATGATTTCAAGAGAAACGGGAGTTATAGATTGGAGCAAATCGGCTCGTGAAATTTCAAAACTAATATGTGGCATGAATTCGTGGCCGCTTGCTTGCACAAAATATAAAGACGGAATTTTAAAAATTGTTTCCGCAAGAGTTTGTGATGAAAATTCGGATAAAGAGGCGGGAGAAATACTTGCACTTGAAAAGGGAAAAGGACTTAAAATTTCTTGCGGTGAGGGAACATTGTACATTGTAACGGCACAGTTTCCAAACAGTAAAAAAATGAATGTTGAAGATTATGCAAGAGGACATGAAATTGAATTAGGAGTTGTACTCGGAAAGGAGTAATTATGTTCAGCTATTATTTTGACCCAACGTATGTACTTGTAATAATTGCATTTTTACTTACATTGTTTGCGTCAATGGGAGTTAAATCGACTTTCAGTAAATACAATAATGTAAGAAGTTCAAGAGGAATTACTGCGGCGAGTGCGGCAAGGCAAATTCTTGATGCAAACGGACTTCAGAATATAAGAATTGAACACGTTTCGGGCGACCTTACAGACCACTACAGCCCGAATGAAAACGTCATAAGACTGTCGGATTCAACATATAATTCTACATCGGTAGCCGCAATAGGTGTTGCGGCACATGAGTGCGGTCACGCGGTTCAGCATCAAGTAGGATACGTTCCGATAAAAATTCGTAACGGAATTGTGCCGATAGTAAATGTCTGCAACACGCTTTCAATGCCGATTTTCATAATCGGGACTTATACTCGGACTTGGCAGACTGGCAATGGTCGGTGCGATACTTTTCGGTGCTGTGCTTGTATTTCAGCTTGTAACATTGCCGACTGAAATCAATGCGTCAAGACGTGCAATGAAAACTCTTGAAAGTATGTACTTACTTGAGGGTGATGAGCTTACAGGTGCAAGAAAAAACACTTACGGCGGCGGCTATGACATATGTTGCGGCGGTTGCGTCAACGGCACTTCAATTTTTAAGACTTGTTTTATTGGCAAATCGTAGGAGAGATTAATGAGTAACGCAAGAGAAATTGCAATGAAAGTAATATACGACGTTGAATTTAACGGAGCATATTCAAATATGGCATTGAAAAAAACTTTGAAAACGGATATGCCAAAACAGGATAAGGCGTTTATTTCCAATCTTGTTTACGGCGTCACAGACAGAAAATTGACTCTTGATTATGTTATAGGAAAGTTTTCAAAGATAAAATTGAAAAAAATATCGAAGTACATTCTTATAATTTTGAGAATGGGAATATATCAGATAATGTTTATGGATAAAGTGCCGATAAGCGCCGCAGTGAATGAGAGCGTAAAGCTGGCAAGAAGATACGGTCACGGTGCATCAGCAGGATTTGTAAACGGACTTTTGAGAAATGTGTCGAAAACAGAAATCGAATATCCGTCTGATAAAACAGAATATTTATCTGTTAAATATTCGTTCCCGATGTGGCTTTGTGAAAAGTGGATTGATGAATTCGGATATGATTTTACCGAAAAATTGATTGAAAGTTTCGGCATGGAAAAAAGACTTAATATTCGACCGAACAGACTAAAGATAACGGCAGATGAACTTTGCATGAAGTTTAACGACAACGGAATAAATGCCGAAGTTTATGACGGTTATATAGTGTCGGACGGATTTGACATTTCGGCGGACAGCTTATATAATGACGGATATTACACAATACAGGATTCAGCAGCAATGCAGACAGCAAAAGTGCTTGCACCGTGTGAGGGTGACACAGTGATTGATATGTGTGCCGCACCGGGCGGAAAGACAACGCATATTGCGGAATTGATGAACAACAAAGGCAAAATATATGCCTTTGACGTACACGAACATAAAATAGAGCTTATAAAAAAGAATGCCGAAAGGCTCGGAATAACGATAATCGAACCTAAACTTTCGGACGGCTGTAAAATAGACGAAAGTATGATAAATACGGCAGATAAAATACTTTGTGATGTTCCGTGTTCGGGTTTGGGAATAATCGGACGAAAGCCCGAAATAAAGTGGAACAGGGCAGAGGATAACGATTTACCGAAAATTCAAAGACAGATACTTGACAATGCGTCAAAATATCTTAAAACAAACGGTGAGATTGTTTACTCAACGTGTACGATTGAAAAAGAAGAAAATGAGACTGTTACAGACAGCTTTACAGCGGATAACGAAAATTTTGAAAAAGTATTTGAAAAGACATTCTATCCGCACATAGATAACACAGACGGATTTTATATCTGTAAGATGAAAAGGATTAAGTAAATGATTGATTTAAAAGATTTTGAATATGATGAATTAATTGAATATCTTACATCCATCGGCGAGAAGAAATTCAGAGCAGAGCAGATTTTTTCGTGGCTTCATAAAGGCGTGGAAAGCTATGATGAAATGACAAACCTGTCAAAGACAACAAGGGAAAAACTTGAAAAAGAAACGTATGTTTCAACGCTTAAAATCAGAGAAAAATATGTATCGAAAATAGACGGTACTGTAAAATATCTCTTTGAACTTCCGGACGGAAATTGTATAGAAAGCGTTGTTATGCGTTATCATCACGGACTTACGATTTGTATATCAAGTCAAGTCGGCTGCAGAATGGGTTGTCGTTTTTGTGCGTCAACGATAGGCGGACTTTACAGAAGTTTAACGCCGGGTGAAATACTTAATCAAGTTATTTTTGCACAAAAAGACGTCGGCGAGCGTATAAGCAATATTGTTATGATGGGTATAGGCGAGCCGCTTGACAATTTCGATAACGTCATAAAGTTTTTGCACAATGTAAACCATGAAAAAGGACTTAATATAGGATACAGACATATTTCGCTGTCAACCTGCGGTGTTGTGCCGGGGATATACGAGTTGGCAAAGGAAAAACTTCCTATAACGCTGACAATATCTCTACACGCACCTAACAATGAAATTCGTGACAGTATAATGCCTGTAAATCATAAATACGATATTGAAGAATTATTGACGGCTTGCAGAGAATATGTAAAGACGACAAACAGACGTATCAGTTTTGAATATTCTCTTATTCACGGTGTAAATGACAGTATGGCAAATGCAGAGGAACTGGCAAATCTTGTCCGTGACCTGCACGGGCATATAAATCTTATACCTGTAAATAAAGTTGAAGAAAGAAATTTTGAAAAAGGAAGTAATGACGATATAAGAGCGTTCCAAGAAAAATTGACACATCTTGGTATAAATGCGACAGTAAGACGTGAACTCGGCTCAGATATATCAGCTTCCTGTGGACAACTGAGAAAAAAAGTGATATAATATCAAAAACTATAATTCTTTAGTGAAATGAGGTGATTTTCAAAATGCAGTTTGGTGCGGTTACCGATATAGGAATGCACAGAAAAATTAATGAGGACAATTATTACGTAAATGAAAGCGACACGTTCCCTTACGCAGTTGTTGCGGACGGAATGGGCGGTCATCAAGCCGGTGAAGTCGCAAGTATGATGGTTGTCGATATTATAGAAAACCACTTAGAAAAAAATCTTGATACCGAACTCGACTATGTAGAGGCAGGAGAAGTTATACGTCAGGCGTTTATATCGGCGAACAGTATCATATACAATTATGCAAAGAATCATTATAAAGTAATGGGAATGGGAACAACGGCGACGCTTGCGATGATTTATCAAAACAAAATTATTACGGCACACGTCGGAGATTCGCGAGCCTATATGATAGGTGATGAAATCAAACAGATAACAAAAGACCATTCCTATGTACAGGAACTTGTATCAAGAGGTGAAATAAGTCCCGAAATGGCAAAAAATCACCCTAAAAAGAACTACATAACGCGTGCTATGGGTGCAGAGGACACCGTAAAAGTAGATATTTCGATTAAACCTTATAACGGTGAAACTCTTGTGCTATGCTCTGACGGCCTTACAAATTTCGTAGAGGACGATGAAATCAGAACATATATTAAAAATAAAAGCAACCTTCAGAAAAGTGCGGAAGAACTTGTAGCACTTGCAAATGAACGAGGCGGCGGAGATAATATTACCATTGTGGCTTTGGAAAGGGAGAAATGTGATAATGAACAGTGATAATTTAGTTGGAATAACACTTGGAAATAGATATGATATGCTTGAAAAAATCGGTACCGGCGGTATGGCTACAGTTTATAAGGCGAAAGATACGCTTTTAAACCGATATGTTGCGATAAAAATACTTCGTGATTCGCTTGAGGGTGAAGAACAGGTTGTTTCAAACTTTATAAAAGAGGCTCAGTCATCGGCGAGCTTGGTACACAATAACATTGTGTCTGTTTACGATGTCGGCGAAGAAAACGGGCTTAATTATATGGTTATGGAATACGTTGACGGCATTACACTTAAAGAATACATAAAGCAAAAGGGTGCACTTCCTTGGCAGGAGGCCTGCGACTTTGCTATTCAGATCGGACAAGGTATAAGCGAGGCACATTCTATTAATATAATACATCGCGATATTAAACCTCAAAATATTCTTATGACAAAGGACAAAACTTTGAAAGTAACGGACTTCGGTATTGCCAGAGCTGTTGCGGGAGAAACTACCGTTGTCGGCGGAAGTGCTTTGGGGTCGGTGCATTATATTTCACCAGAACAGGCAAGAGGCGGATTTACGGACGCAAGAAGTGATATATATTCACTTGGTATTGTGCTTTACGAAATGCTTACCGGAAAAGTTCCTTTTGACGGTGATACTCCTGTGAGCGTAGCACTTATGCACCTTGAAAAAGAACCTGTAAACGTTAAATGCGTAAATCTTGATATACCGACTGATTTGGCATATGTTACAATGAAAGCAATTTCAAAAGAACAAAGTAACAGATACCAAAATGTACAGGAATTTGTTGACGATCTTCATGCTGTACTTGCAGATGAGCCGCTTCCGAGCCGTGATGCTGTATATGAAGAAGTCGCACCGCAGGAAGATTATTCGTATGACGACGAAAGTGATTTTGATGATAATCTTGATGTGCCGGAAACGGTAGAGGAGGAAGAACCTTATGAAGAGGAACTTCCTGCAAGAGGTCGTACAAAACGTAAAAAAGCAGTAAAGAAAAAGAATAAAAAGCAGAAGAAAGAGGACAGGATTGCTGTTGTTCTTGCAATTTCAACGGCAGCGGTTATTTTGCTTATAGTACTCGGAACATTTTTCTTTATAAATATGCGTAAAGAGGCGATTGATGCCTGATCTTAAAAATATGACTGTTGAAAAGGCGACTGCGGAAATTGAAAAGGCAGGACTTCATCTGGCTGATGAAATCGAATATTCGCTTTCGGATACGGTTGCGGAAAACTGCGTAACTTTCGCAAAGACCCATACAGCCAAAAAGGTTGTAGCAAAAATTCTGATGTAAAACTTATAGGTTTCAATAGGTTCATCGGTGGTGATATTGTAGCGCCTGATGTTGAACGGGAAAACAGTTTGATGAGGCTATTGCGGAAATTCTTGAACTTGAGCTTAACTATACGGTTGTTGAGGAAGAATCTGATGATGTACCATCGGGATATGTAATTCGTCAGACACCGTTGGGCGGAACAAAGCTTAACAAAGACGATATTATAAATATCCATGTCAGCAAAGGTAAGGGAGAAAGCAGTGCGCAAGCTACCCCTGCAACTGAAAGAGTATCGGTTCCGAGTATAATCGGTTTGGGCAGAGAACAGGCAGAGGCAACACTTAAAGCAAACGGCTTAAATCTCGGTAACGTTTCAAGAAAAGCGTCTTCGGCACAAGAGGGAACTGTTATTTCACAAAGTCCTGAACTGGGCAAGACTGCGAATAAAGGCTCATATGTAAGCATTGTGCTTTCAAAGGGTGAAGAAGCTCAGGCAGATCAATCAAATCAACAAGCGGAACAAAATAATTCATCACAGACAAAAAATGAACAAAACAATGCAAGCACAAACCAAAACAGTTCAAGCAATTCAAACACATCAAGCAACGACAATTCAAGTTCAAACACATCCGACAGTTCAAACAGTGATTCAGGTTCATCAAATCAAACATCAACAAGAACTTTCACTGTAAAAATTCCGGACACTGCAGATGATTCGGTTGATGTTGAAATTGTAGCAAACGGAAAAACAGTTCATAATGCAGTTCACTCAAAGGACGAAGGCACTGTATCGGTTGAAATTACAGGCTCGGGAACTGCGGAAGTTCAGGCTTATATAGACGGAAGTAAGGTAAGCGACAGAACAATAAACTTTAATTAGAGGTAATTATGGTTGGAACTATAATGAAAGGTATTGGAGGCTTTTACTATGTAAAGGCCTCTGATAGCATATACGAATGTAAAGCAAGGGGAATTTTTCGCAAGGAAAAGATAACACCTATGATTGGCGATAAGGTGAATATTGAAACAGACGGCGAAAAAGGCAGTATTATTGAAATAATGCCGAGAAAATCGTCGCTTATAAGACCGCCGGTTGCAAATGTTGATACAATGATGCTTGTCGTTGCGGCGGCGTCACCGGAGCCGAATTTGTTTTTGATAGACAAAATGCTTATAAATGCGGAGATTAATAATATAACTCCTGTTATTTGTATTAATAAAACAGATATAAAAAAACGTGAGGATATAGAAGAAATATATTCAAAAGCGGGATATAAAATATTTTCTGTAAGTGCCGAAAGACAAGACGGCACGGATTTGCTTATGGATTATTTGAAGGATAAGACAACTGCATTTGCGGGACTTTCGGGAGTGGGTAAGTCGAGTCTTTTGAGTATTATCACAAACGGAGAACTTGAAACGGGAAGTATTTCCGAAAAAATAAGCCGCGGAAAACATACGACGCGTCACGTTGAATTGTTTGAACTTGAAAGCGGAGGTTTTGTACTTGATACACCTGGTTTCAGTTCACTTGAAATTGAAAATATAAAGGCTGACGATTTGTGGCAGTATTTTCCCGAAATGGCGGACTCTCAAAATAAATGCCGTTTCAGAGGATGCTCACATATAAACGAGCCTGATTGCTATATAAAAGAAAAGCTTAAAAACGGAGAAATGGCTCAGTCACGATACGACAGCTATACTCAAATATACAATAAACTAAAATCAGTAAAGGAATGGGAAAAGAAATGATATTATCACCGTCTATATTGTCGGCAGATTTCGGTATACTTGCCGAGCAGGTAAAAAGGGCAGAGAACGCAGGAGCACAGTTGGTTGCATATTGATGTTATGGACGGACATTTGTTCCGAATATGACTTTTGCAATGCCTGTTATAAAGTCATTACGCAAGTATACAGATATGTTTTTTGATGTACATCTTATGATAGATAAGCCGGAAAGATATATTGATGAATTTATCAATGCCGGTGCGGACGGTGTTACTTTTCATATCGAGGCAACCGATAAGCCGGAAGAATGTATTGAAATGATACAGAAGAGAGGAAAAAAAGCGGCGATTTCGATTAATCCGAAAACACCTGTATCGGCGATTGAAAAGTACCTTGATAAAGTCGATATGGTGCTTGTTATGAGCGTTGAGCCGGGTTACGGCGGTCAGAAATATATTGAAAGCGTTAATGAAAAGATTGCGTATATTCGTGAAAAAATGGGCAGTGACTTTGATATTGAAGTTGACGGCGGAATTAATGCAAACAATATTGACAATGCGATTAATGCAGGTGCAAATATAATTGTTGCGGGAACAGCTGTGTTTAATGACGATATTGAGGGGTCTGTAAGGGGTCTTATGAGATAATGCGTGCGGTAATAATCGGTAACGGTGATATAAAAGACTATCAATATATAAAAAGCAAAATCAATGACAATGATTTTATAATATGTGCCGACGGCGGCTATAATCATGCGGAAAAAATGGGGATAGTGCCTGATGTGCTTATAGGTGATTTTGATTCGGCAAAGAATTTTGAAAAAGTTAAGGACAGAATTGAATATCCAAAACGCAAGGATTTTACAGACGGTGAACTTGCGGTAGCTTATGCGGTGGATAATGGATATGAAGACATAGTCCTTATCGCCATGACAGGCGACCGTTTTGACCACAGTATAGCGGATATTTTATTGCTTGAAAAGTGTAAAAACGGTGTGCTTATAGATGATAATAATGAAATTTATTTGTTAAAAGATAAATTGTCGTTAAACGGAAAAACAGGACAAACTCTGTCTATAATTCCGATAAAGGATAATGCGGTCGGAATAACGACAGACGGACTTGAATATCCGTTGAATGACGAAACTTTGTATTTCGGCAGCAGCCGCGGCATAAGCAATATTATGCTTGCGGATAAATGCAATATTACAATAAAAAGCGGAATGGCATTGGTAATAAAGGTGGAAAGAGTATGATATATCTTGATAATGCGGCAACAACAAAACCGTCAAAAGCGGCAGTTGATGCAATGATTAAGGCGGCGGAATGTTTCGGTAATCCGTCGTCGCTTCACGGTTTGGGTATTGAGGCTGAAAAACTCATAAACGAAAGCAAAAAAAATATTGCCGATATGCTTGGCGTTGAAAGCAAAAATATTTTGTTTACATCGGGCGGTACCGAGGCGAATAATTTGGCTGTTTTCGGCGTTGCGGCGGCACGTCACAAAATCGGTACAAAAATTGTTACGAGCAAAATTGAACATCCGTCTGTACTTGAGGCATTCAGAAAACTTGAAATTGACGGATTTAATGTTGAGTATCTTGACGTTGACAGTGAGGGCAGAGTAGACCTTGATATGCTTAGAAACGTTCTTGATGAAGAAACGATACTTATAAGTGTTATGCACGTCAATAATGAAACAGGCGTTATTCAGCCGATTGAAGAAATCAGAGAAATTATGCTTGAAAAAGCACCTTATGCACATCTTCATACTGACTGTGTGCAGTCGTTTGGTAAAATAGATGTGAAACCGAAAAAAATGGGTGCGGACCTTGTTACGATAAGCAGCCATAAAATTCACGGCTTTAAAGGTACGGGTGCATTGTATGTAGCAGATACAAGAATGATACGTCCGATATTGTTCGGCGGTGAACAACAGGGTGAAATAAGACCGGGTACGGAAAATGTAGGCGGTATACTTGCATTCGGCGCAGCGGCTGCTGAATGTGACACCGACCAATCAAAACTTATACATTTGAGAAATATAATGAAAGAAAAACTTCAAGAAATACCGAATATTAAAATAAACGGCTCTGACGAATATAATTCCGGCAGTGTTTTAAACGTATCGTTTATCGGCATAAAGGCTGAAATACTTCTTCATTCGCTTGAGGCACATAAAATATACGTTTCAACAGGTTCGGCTTGTTCAAGCCACAAACCGCAGCCGAGCCATGTACTTACGGCTATGGGTCTTGATAAAAAAGAAATTAACGGTGCGGTGAGAATCAGTTTTGACAGATTGACAGAAGAAGAGGACGTTATAAAAGCGGCAGAAATTATTGCAAAAGAGGTTGCGACAATAAGGAGATTTATGTAAATGAAAGAGATTATTCTTGCAAAATACGGAGAAATTATATTAAAGGGCGGTAATCGTCCGAAGTTTGAAAATATATTGATGAACAACATCAGAAATTCACTGAAAAATGTGGCGGAGGTAAAGGCAAGACTTGCACAGGCTACAATTTATGTCGAAGTTTTCGATGAGGATAAAATGGATATTGTAGTGGAAAGATTGTCGAAAATATTCGGTATTGTTTCAATTACAAGAGCGGTTGTTTGTGAAAAGGATATTGAGGATATAAAGGCAAAAGCTAAGGAATATTTGAAGAAAGACTTTAAGGATGGCGTTAAATTTAAGGTTGAGGCAAAGCGTTCGGATAAGCAGTTCCCGCTTAACTCACCTCAAATTTGTATGGAAGTCGGCGGTTATCTTGACGACGAATATCCGAATATAGTCGTTGACGTTCATAATCCCGAAGTTACGGTTAAAGTCGAAGTCAGAGATTTCGGTGCATACGTTTATGCAGATGAAAATAAAGTGCAGGGACAGGGCGGTATGCCGATAGGCACAGGCTCAAAGGCAACCTTGCTTTTGTCGGGCGGTATTGACAGCCCGGTTGCAGGTCATATGATTTCAAAACGCGGTGTTGAAATTGATGCGGTAAACTTTTTCTCATTCCCATACACAAGTGAGAGAGCAAAAGAAAAGGTTATTGAGCTTGCAAGCATAATCGCACAATATACATCAAAAATCAATTTGTATATCGTGCCGTTTACGGAAATACAGTTGCAGATTGCAGAAAAGTGCCCTGAAGAACATTTGACACTTGTTATGCGTAGATTTATGATGCGTATTGCGGAAAGATTGGCGCGTAAGCATAAAATCATTGGCACTTGTAACAGGCGAGAGCGTCGGACAGGTTGCAAGTCAAACTCTTGCGGCACTTGACGTTACAAATTCGGCTGTTGATATGCCGGTATTGCAGCCGCTTATCGGTATGGATAAGATTGAAATAGTTGACAGAGCACACGAAATCGGTACATTTGAAACATCAATTTTACCGTATGAGGACTGCTGTACAGTGTTTACACCAAAGCACCCTACAACAAATCCGAAACGTGTAAATATTGAAAAGTCTGAAAGCAGACTTGACGTTGAAACACTTATCGAGGCTGCTTTGGCAGGAGTTGAAAAGATAGAAGTATATCCTAAATAATAAGGCTTGGGTGATTGATATGAAAGCGGAAGTAAACGGTTTAAACGAAAAAGTTGTAAAAATGCTTGCGGAAAGAAAAATGACTGTTTCGGCGGCTGAAAGCTGTACAGGCGGGCTTTTTGCGGCACTTATAACAAATGTTTCGGGTGCGTCGGAGGTTTTGAACGAAAGCTTTGTGACTTATGCAAATTCGGCGAAAATGAAATATCTCGGTGTCAAGGGCGAAACGCTGGAAAAACACGGTGCAGTGAGTTATGAAACCGCTTTTGAAATGGCAGATGGACTCAGAAAAAACACAGGTGCGGATGTTACTGTCGGCATAACAGGCATAGCAGGCCCGACAGGCGGAACGAAAGAAAAGCCGGTAGGACTTGTATATGTCGGCATATGCGTTATGGGTGAAACGGAAGTGAAAGAACTTCATTTAAACGGTACACGCGAAGAAGTTCGTGAGTGTACTTGCAAAATTACGTTTGAAAATATCGCAAACCGTATTGAAAATATCACTAAAGTACAATAAATCGTACTTTACACGGCATTGAGTTAAAAACTGCTTGAAAAAAGAGTGTTTATGTAATATAATTGACGTATAAAATATAAGTGATACTTTAAAGGAGAAAATAAATGGCAAAAGAAAAGGATAAGAGTAAACCTAAAGTTGTAAAAATGACTGACGCAGAGGAAAAGAAAAAGGCTCTTGAATCTGTATTTAGTGTTATAGAAAAGGAATACGGTACAGGAAGTATTATGAAACTCGGCGATGCAAATTCGGTTGACGTTGAAGTTATTCCGACAGGCTCGTTGACGCTTGATATGGCGCTTGGAGTAGGCGGACTTCCGAGAGGCAGAGTTATAGAAATATACGGCCCTGAATCTTCGGGTAAGACAACCGTTGCACTTCACGTTGTGGCAGAGGCACAGAAAATGGGCGGCGAGGCTGCATTTATTGACGCGGAACACGCTTTAGACCCTGTATATGCAAAAAAATTGGGCGTTGATATAGACAATTTAATTGTTGCACAACCGGATACCGGTGAACAGGCTTTGGATATTGCCGAGGCACTTGTACGAAGCGGTGCGCTTGACGTAATCGTTGTTGACTCTGTTGCCGCACTTGTTCCGAAAGCGGAAATTGACGGTGAAATGGGTGACAGCCATGTCGGTTTGTTGGCAAGACTTATGTCACAGGCTCTAAGAAAACTTACTGCCGTCATCTCAAAATCGGGTACGGTCGTAATCTTTATCAACCAGCTAAGAGAAAAAGTCGGTGTTATGTACGGTAATCCCGAAACAACTCCGGGCGGTCGTGCACTAAAGTTCTTCTCATCTGTAAGATTGGACGTAAGACGCGGCGAGGTTATAAAGAACGGTACGGAACTTATCGGTAACAAGACAAAGGTTAAAGTTGTTAAAAACAAGGTTGCACCGCCGTTTAAAACTGCCGAATTTGATATTTTGTACGGCGAGGGTATTTCAAAAGAAGGTAATATTCTTGACTTTGCAGTTGAAAACAATATTATCAAGAAGTCGGGTGCTTGGTTCAGCTATAACGGTGAAAAAATCGGTCAAGGCCGTGACAATGTAAGAAAATATATGGTTGAGAACAAAGAATTTACTGCTGAAATCGACAGACAGGTTAGAGAATTGTTGAAAAATAACAGCGGATACTTGCCGAGTGAGGCTGACGACAGTGATAATACTGACGGCGAACAGCCGACGGAAACGGAAACAACCGAAACGACTGAAGAATAAGCGTGTATTATTTCACAAAAATATTATCTGAATAATAAAAAGATAAGTAAATAATAACTAAAAATTGTTACAAAACGATAAAAAGGATTGACGTGGGACAAATTTTTTAGTATACTAATTATAATATTTATATCGGTAAAATATGTGATTAAAATTTAAGACAGGGGGGCACAATTCATGGTTTCAAGTGAAGTGGCAGTTCAAAATTCGGTAGGCTTGCATGCAAGACCTGCAACATTTTTCATTCAAAGAGCAAATGAATTTAAGTCAAGCATATGGGTTGAGAAAGACGAAAGACGTGTAAACGCAAAGAGTCTTTTGGGAGTTCTTTCATTGGGTATCGTTAAGGGTACATCAATATCAATCATTGCTGACGGTAGTGATGAAGAAGAGGCAGTTAAGACTTTGGTTGAATTGATTGAATCTAATTTCTCTGAATAATTTTAAATAATATTTAAGAAAATAACTCTGCATTATTATGTAGAGTTATTTTTGGTGTAAGGAGGTGGCAATATGTTTGATTTGGAACAGGAGTTAAAGAATTTACCCGAAGATCCGGGTGTGTATATAATGCACGACAAGGACGATAAAATAATATATGTCGGTAAGGCGAAGATACTTAAAAAACCGTGTCAGACAGTATTTTCAGAAAAATTCAAACCACACACCTAAAAGTTCTTGCAATGGTGTCGAACGTGGCATATTTTGAATATATTGTCACAGACTCCGAAACAGAGGCGCTTGCGCTTGAATGTAATCTTATAAAAAAGCACAGACCGAAGTATAATATACTTTTAAAGGACGACAAGCATTATCCGTATATAAAAGTCACGATAAACGAACCGTATCCAAAGGTTTTGAAAGTCCGCAGACTTTTAAAGGACGGTGCGAAATATTACGGACCGTATGTGTCGGGAATAACAATAAAAAATACTCTTGAGCTTGTGCAGAAACTTTTTAAACCGCCGACCTGTCACAGAAAATTTCCGGACGATATAAGAAAAGGCAGACCGTGTCTTAATTATCACATCAATAACTGCTTTGCACCGTGTACGGGAAAGGTTTCAAAAGAGGAATACAGACAGGTGTTTTTTAATATTTGCCGTTTCCTTGACGGCAACCACAAGGAGCTTATAGCAGAACTGACAGAGCAAATGATGAAGGCTTCACAGAATATGGAGTACGAGAAAGCGGCTGATTTAAGGGATAAAATTCAAGCCGTAAAGGATATAGAAGAACATCAGAAGATTATAAATACCGATAAACAGAACGATAAAGACGTCATTGCACTTGCAAGGGAAGAAAGCGTTGCATTTTGTGAGGTATTCTTTATCAGAAACGGTAAAGTTATCGGCAGAGAAAGCTATAAAATTGACAACACACAGCACAGTACAAATGAAGAAATACTTACCGATTTTGTAAAGCAGTTTTATCAAAACAGTGAATTTATACCCGAAGAAATCTTGACCGAATACGAAGTTGACGACAGTGAAGCGATAATGAAGTGGCTCAGCGGTATAAGAAAACGCAAAGTTACTATTGCAATGCCAAAACGCGGCGAAAAACTTCATTTGGTTGAAATGGTGCGTAAAAATGCCGATATTGCACTTGGTAATTATAAAATTAAGGTGATGAAAGAACGTGAAAAGAATACTGTTCTTGATATGATGCAGGAACAGCTAAGACTTGAAAAACGTCCTTACAGAATTGAGGCATACGATATTTCAAATATTCAGGGTACGGATAATGTCGGTGCAATGGTTGTATTTGAAAACGGTAAGCCTGCGAAACGTAAATACAGAATATTCAAGATAAAATCGTTTGAGGGTGCGGACGATTATGCGGCTATGCGTGAGGTCATATACAGACGTTTCAGGCACGCGCTTGAGGAGGAAGAACAGGTTGAAAAGGGTACGCTTTTGAAACGAAACGCAAAGTTTTTGCCTTTGCCTGACCTTATACTGCTTGACGGCGGTAAAGGACATTTAAACGTGATAACAGAACTTCTGGATATGATTGAAGTCGATATTGAAACATTCGGTATGGTGAAGAATGACAAGCACAGAACAAGAGGACTTGTTTCAAAAAACGGTGAAATCGAACTTAGTGCAACAAGTCCTGTATTTAAACTTATAACTCACATTCAAGACGAAGTTCACGATACTGCAATATCATATCACAGAAAATTGAGAGGTAAAATCAATTCCGAACTTGATAAAATAAACGGAATTGGTGAAAAAAGGCGAAAAGCCCTATTGACTACTTTCAAAACTATTGATAAAATAAAAGAGGCGACTTTGGACGAATTGTTAAACGTCAAAGAAATGGACAGTAAATCGGCACAAAGCGTATATGATTATTTTCGGAGGAATAGCGATGTTTAAGCTTAACAGAAAAAACGGTGTTTCGTATTACACAATTACATCATTTGAGGAAACAGGACTTGTAAAACACGGTTTTTCCACGCGTGAGGGCGGCGTCAGCAACGGCTGTTACAGCAGTATGAATTTTCGCTTTCACTGTGATGATACACGCGAAAATGTGCTTAAAAACTTTGAAATAATGGCTGATACGCTTGGTATGGACTATAATAAACTTGTGCTTTCAAAACAAGTTCACGAAGATGTTATTCATACCGTGACAGAGGACGATTTCGGAAACGGTATTGTGCTTGAAAACAAGTATGATAGCGTTGACGCGCTTATTACGGATAAGAAAGGTATTCCTATGGTTACGCTGTTTGCCGACTGCGTACCGTTGTTTTTTCTTGACAAAAAACTCGGAGTAGCCGCATTGGCACATTCGGGGTGGAAAGGTACGGTAAAGCGAATAGGTCAGAAAACAATCGAAAAAATGAAAAGAGATTACGGAAGCCGTGCGGAAGATATTTTAACCGCTATCGGTCCGTCAATACAGGAATGTCATTTTGAAGTAGGTGACGAAGTTGCCGAAATATTTATAAAGGAATTCGGTGAAGATACCGCAGTGAAATACGGTGAAAAGTATCACGTTAATATGCAGAAAGCAATCGAAAAACAATTTATTGAAAGCGGTATATTGAAAGAAAATATCGATAATTGCGGAATATGCACTTACTGCAACAGTGATTTACTGTTTTCGCACAGAAAGACGAACGGAAAAAGAGGAAATCTCGGTGCATTTATTGAGTTAATATAGATTTGGAGAATGAGATGAGAAGGATAAAGGGTTTAGTGGCGGTGTTGCTTGCCGTGTGTACAGTTTTTTCTGTAACAGGGTGCGATACCGTTGAAAGAATTAAAGAGAGAATATCACAGGAAACTGTTGATGACGAAAAGGTTGCAGATGAAAATAAGACGGAAGTATCAAACAGCATAAGCGTGGGATTGCTTGATTTTGATACGTTTAATCCGCTTTTGACAAAATCGGAAACGGTTAAAGAGTGTATGGAATTTGTGTATGAACCGCTTTTTGAACTTAACGAAAAATTGCAGGCAGTACCGATTTTGGCTGAAAGCTATACTGTATCTCCTGACGGCAGAACGATTGATATTACGCTTAAAAACAACATACAATGGCAGGACGGCTCAAATTTCAACGCGTATGATGTAAGCTATACATTTAAGCAAATACGTTCCGGTGTTACTAATTACACATCTGTGCTTGCAAATATGGCGGATTATATGGCAACTGGCGATTATACGTTTCAGATTGTATTGAATTACGCAGTGCCGAATTTTGTGTCACTTTTGACATTTCCGATAGTGAAATATCAAAGTGATATGAAAGGCAATGCGAATTATATACCGATGGGAACAGGTCCTTATAAGTATAATTCACAGTTAAGCACAGGCAAGCTGTTGTTTTCGGCATTTGACAATTATCACAACGGCAGAGCAAAAATCGACAGCCTTTATGCTTATACCGTACCCGACTTGCAGAAGTATGAATCAATGTTTGAAGCAAGCGAAATTGACCTTATGACAGGCAGAACGGTAGACCTTTCGGAGTATACACCGAGAGGCAGTGCAAGAAATAATGAGTATATAACAAATCAAATGACTTTTATCGGGTATAATACGGCAAATCCGCTGCTTTCGGGCGTTGAAACAAGACAGGGTCTGTCAAATATTGTTGATAAGGACAGTATCGTAAATTCAACGATATATTCGCGCGGTAAGGCAAGCAATATTCCGATTAATCCGTCATCAATTTTCTATTATGACACAAGTACAAAATTTAAGCCTGATGAAATTTTGACAACACAGCATTTGGGCAATGATAAATGGGGTTTGGACAATGACGGAAAATATGTACGCCATGTCGGTGCGCAAAAACAGGTTTTGCAATTTGAAATTTTGACAAACAGTGACAGTGCAGAAAAGGTTAATATAGCAAACGAAGTGGCAGACAGTTATACAAGATTCGGTATTCCGACAACAGTTACTGCACTTCCGTTTGATGAATATATTGCAAGAATTAATGCGAAAAATTATGATATAATGATAGGTGAGATAGAAGTCAGTGCAAATAATGACTTGACTCCGCTTGTATCGTCGACCGATAATTATTTCTCGTATGCAAATCCCGACCTTGATATGCTTATCGGTCAGCTTGGAATGACGAATGACGAAGAACAGCAAAAGGCTTTGTTCCGTCAGTATGGTGATATAATAGTGAATGATATGCCGTTTACTGTATTGTTTTTCAGAAAAGGCAATGTAATGTCAGGCTCAAAAATTAAAAACGAAATTCTGCCGTCTGTTGACAGAATGTTCAGAAATATTGAAACTTGGAGTGTGACGGAATGAAAATAGTAGTAATCGGTGCCGGTGCGGCAGGGCTTTTGGCGGCAGGAAAAGCCGCCGAAACGGCTGATGAAGTGGTAATAATCGAAAAGAACGATATAATCGGCAAAAAACTTCTCATAACAGGCAAGGGAAGGTGTAATATAACAAATTCAGCCGATATTGAGGATATGATAGGTCAATATCCGAGAAATGCGAAGTTTTTGTATTCGGCACTATATACGTTTACAAATGACGATATAATACGAATTATTGAAGAAAACGGTGTTAAAACAAAAGTTGAAAGAGGCGGCAGGGTATTCCCCGTAAGCGATAAGTCGCAGGACGTTGTAAAGGCACTTAAAAAATACGCTTTAAAGCCGAATGTGTCGCTTGTGCATGATACGGTAAAGTCACTTATAATCAGTGACGGTACCGTAAAGGGCGTAAAGACGTCTAAAACGTCAATTACGGCGGACAGAGTGATAATATGTACCGGTGGTAAATCGTATCCGAGGACAGGCTCTACGGGCGATGGATACAAATTCGCAAAACAAGCGGGACATACAATTATCGAGCCTAAAGCGTCGCTTATACCTGTTTTAACGGAAGAAAAGTTCGTTAAGGATATAATGGGCTTGTCGCTGAGAAACATTAAAATAACGGCATTTAATCAGAAAAACAAAAAGGTGTATTCCGATTTCGGAGAAATGCTTTTTACGCATTTCGGAATTTCCGGACCGGTAGTGCTTTCGATGTCGGCATATCTGAAAAATACCGGTAAGGAAAAATATAAAATAGAGATAGATTTAAAACCGGCTTTGACCGATGAACAGCTTAATGCGAGAGTGCTCAGAGATTTTGAAAAGTACAGTAAAAAGCACCTGGTAAACAGTCTTGACGATTTGCTTCCGAAAGCACTTATACCGATTGTAATATCACTCTCGGGAATAGAGCCGCATAAGGCAGTAAATGAAATTACGAGAGAAGAAAGAAACGGGCTTGTTCACGTTTTGAAACACTTTACACTTACCGCAGTCGGCGTACGACCTGTCGAGGAGGCTATCGTAACAGCCGGCGGAGTTAAGGTAAGCGAAATAAATCCGTCCACAATGGAATCAAAACTTGTGAGCGGTTTGTATTTTGCCGGTGAAGTGATTGACATAGACGGTTATACAGGCGGATATAATTTGCAGGCGGCATTTTCGACAGGCTATCTTGCAGGTATGAATGCAGCCGAATAGCATAGAAAGGAACAGTTGTGGATATGGAAGTTGGCAGCAGAGAGGTTTGTAAGGCGGCTATACAAATTGCGCTTACAGATTCAAGAGAAGAAGAAATTGAGATGAAAGCAAAAAATAAGGAAAACGGTATTCTTTCCGTTGCAGTCGATTTCGGCAGTGATTTCGGCAGTGCGGTACCGAAAGTGCTTGAAAGAGCGGTTGTTGCGGCAAAACGTGAAAATGTTATATCTTCAACCCATGCGGAAGAAGGTGCGGTTGCCGGTGCGGCACATGAGGCAATTCAGCAGATTGTCGATAAGTGCGTCGGACTTAATCTCGGCGGTAAAATCGGTATTGCAAGACACGGTTCACATATCGGTGTATGCGTATTTTTTGCTATCGGTTTATTGAATCTTAACGATGTCGCAATCGGTATGGGACACAGAGTAGTGTAATCAAAGGAGAATGGTAGTATGGTAAGAGCAATAAGAGGAGCAACAACGGTTGAAAATAATGACAGAGAAGAAATTATAGAGGCGACAAAGGAAATGCTTGAAACTATAATTTCGGAAAACAATATAAAAACAGAAGATATGGTGTCTGTCATTTTTTACGATAACGCCCGATCTTGACAAAGTTTTTCCGGCTGTTAGCGGCAAGAAAAATGGGGATAGTTGATGTACCGTTGCTTGATATGAGTGAGCCGGAAATTGACGGTGCATTAAAGAAGTGCATAAGAATTTTAATGCACATAAATTCCGATAAACAAAATAAAGATATGGTACACGCATATTTAAGGGGTGCAACGGTGTTGCGTCCCGATTTGGTAAAATAAATCTAAAGGAGAACAAAATGAAATATATTTCAGTTGCGGTGGACGGACCAGCAGGAGCAGGTAAAAGCTCCGTTTCAAAGGCTGTTGCCAAAAAGTCTTGGCTATACATACATAGATACGGGTGCAATGTATCGTGCGGTTGCACTTTTTGCTATTAACAACGGAATAGACGCGAAAAATGAAACAGAAAAACTGGTAAGCCGTCTTAACGAAGTGGAAATCGACATAAAATATACAGATGAGGGACAGCAGATTTATTTATTAGGCGAGAATGTTTCAAAGCGTATCAGAGAAGAAGACGTTTCTGTAGGAGCGTCAAATGTTGCGGTAATTCCCGAAGTCAGAAAAAAACTTGTTGAACTTCAAAGAAAAATGGCTGAAAGTGCAAATGTTATAATGGACGGTCGTGACATATGCTCATATGTACTTCCGAATGCGGACGTTAAGATTTTTCTTACCGCGTCGGCTGAATCAAGAGCGAAAAGAAGATATGACGAACTTTGCGGAAAAGGCATTGAATGTGATTTTGAGAAAATTAAAGCCGATATGGAATATCGTGACAAGAACGATTCTCAAAGAACTGTTGCACCTTTGAAAAAAAGCTGATGACGCAACATTGATTGATACGACAGAATATGATTTTGACGGTGCGGTTAAGCTTGTAAAAGACTTAATTCTTGAAAAAACGGAGGGCTGAAATATGCTATATAAACTTTTTAAGCGGTTTAGCAAAAGGCGTTACACACTGTATTTTCAGAGTAAAAGTAGTGGGCAAGGAAAATGTTCCGAAAGACGGCGGTATGATACTTGCCGTAAACCATAAAAGTAATTGGGATCCGATTTTTGCAGGGGCATATTGTCCGCGTCCGCTAAGATTTATGGCAAAAGCCGACTTGTTTAAAAATAAGCTTTTCGGCGGACTTATAAAAAAACTCGGTGCGTTTCCGATACAGCGCGGCAGAGGCGATATAGGTGCTATAAAAGGTGCGTTTTCAATATTAAAAAATAATGACGCAATGCTTATTTTTCCTGAAGGTCACAGAATAAAAAACGGCAAGAGAGTAAAGGCTAAATTGGGTGTTTCAATGATTGCCGTGTATGCCAAAGTGCCTGTCATTCCGCTTTGCATAAGCGGTGAATACAAGCCTTTTCACAAGGTCACAGTAACATTCGGTAAACCTATTACGTTTGAAGAATATTATGGCAAAAAGCCTGATAACGAAACTTTGCAGACGCTTGCCGATGAAGTTATGCAGACAATTTATTCGTTTGACAATACAGATATTAAGAAAATCGGAGAACAAAAATGATTAATGTTGCAAAAACGGCAGGATTCTGCTACGGTGTAAAAAGAGCGGTGGACGATGTTTATAAAGAAATCGAAAACGGTAAAAAAATCGCAACGCTCGGACCGCTTATTCATAATAGGCAGGTAATCGAAGATTTGGCGAGCAAGGGCGTGTATGCGTATGACAGTATAGAGGATATTCCGAGTGACCATACGGTTATTATAAGGGCACACGGAGTGCCGAAAGCTGTTTATGACAAGATGAACGGTCGTGAGTATATTGACCTTACCTGTCCTTTTGTGGCAAAGATACATAAAATTGTATCGAAACATCACAAAGAGGGGTATCAAATTATTATTGTCGGCGATAAAAACCATCCGGAAGTTATTGGAATAAATGGCTGGTGCGATAACAAAGCTGTCATAATTAACGACGTGAAAAGTGAAATTGACGGTAATTTAGCCTCAAAAGACATATGTATTGTAGCACAAACCACAATTAATAGAGATTTTTTGGTGAAATCGTACAAAATGTAAAAAAACTTGCAAAAGTACCCTAGTTTTTGATACAATATGTAGTGCGACGAAGGATAGGCAAAAAGAGGCAGACGTAACTTCGATAGAAATTCGGACATGATGATTGATAATCGGGGGAAAGGAAAGCTCAAATACAAGAAAGCTGTTTGAAATATCAAAGCGAAACTGTAAACACACCTATCACATCGAAACTTTTGAGGATTTACCTCAAGAAAAAACATATAATAAAATAGGTATTACTGCAGGAGCATCTACACCCGGCAGTATTATCGAGGAGGTAGTAAAGGCTATGAGTGAAAATTTAAAAAATGAGGAGAACTTTGCAGAACTGTTTGCACAGTATGAAAGTAAAACTCTTAATAACGGGGACATTGTAGAGGGAACAGTTGTAGAAGTTCGCAAATAATGAGGTCATCGTTGATTTGGGTGGCTTTAAGTATAACGGACAATTAGCAGCTGATCAGCTTACTGATGTACCCTGCACTTAAGCCGTCTGATGTGTAAAAGAAGGCGATACAATCAAGGTTTACGTTGTAGGCGTAAACGATGCTGAGGGTAAAGTAGTTCTATCAAGAAAGAAATTGGTAGCTATGGAAAGCTGGAACAAAATCAAAGAAGCTTATGAATCAGGCGAGACTTTGGAAGGAAAGATTATAAAGGCTGTTAAGGGCGGTGTTATTGCACTTACAGACGGTTCTCAGGTATTTATCCCTGCACGTCAGGCATCCGGAAGATTTGTACAGGACCTTCAAAGCCTTGTAGGAACAACTGTAAACTATAAGATAATCGAAATCGACGAAAGAAGAAGACGTGTTATCGGTTCAGTCAGAGTTATTCTTGAGGCTGCAAGAAAAGAAAAAGAGAAAAGTTCTGGGCAGAGGCTGAAGTTGGCAAGAAGTATCAAGGTACTGTTAAGTCAACTGACATCATTCGGTGCATTCGTTGACATCGGCGGTGTTGACGGTCTTGTTCACATCAGTGAACTTTCATGGAATAAAATCAAGCACCCTTCAGAAGTTGTTAAAGAGGGTGACGTTCTTGATGTTTACATTAAGGACCTTAACAGAGAAACAAAGAAGATTTCTCTTGGATTTAAGAAGATTGAGGACAATCCTTGGACAATCGCTCAATCAAAGATTAATGTAGGTGACGTTGTTAAGTGTAAAATAGTTCGTATGATGCCATTCGGCGCATTCGCTGAAATTATGCCTAACGTAGACGGTCTTATCCACATTTCTCAAATCGCTGACAGAAGAATCGGCAAGCCGGAAGATGTTCTTACAATCGGTGAAGAAGTTGAGGCTAAGGTTACAGATCTTAACTGGGACGAAAAGAAGATCAGTCTTTCAATACGTGCTCTAATTCCTACACCTGAAAAGGAAGAAGAAGTTAAGGAAGAAGAAGCTCCTGTAGAAGACCATAATGCTGAAACACTTGTTTATTCAACAGACCCTGAGGTAGAAGTTGAAGAGGCAATCGAAGTTGAGGCTGACAACGCTGAATAATTCAGAATATTAAAAGGGTATTGCAATGCAATATCCTTTTTTATGCTTGGTTTTACTTTAATATCCCATTTCCTTGATTTTTGAACGCATTTGTGATACAATAGAAAAAATAATTGGTATATTTTCTGATATATGCAGTTAAGTTTAGTCAGAAAATTCGGAGTAATATGATAAAATAAGAATTTCGGAGGAATAATTTAGTATGAACAAATTAGATGAATTCAAGTATAATGTTGCCGGAAAGAATATAACTGTAATCGGAATCGGCATATCAAATTTGCCGCTTATAAAATATCTTGTGTCACTCGGTGCGAATGTAACGGCTTGTGACAGAAGAAGTGCAGAAGATTTGGGGGAGAATTATACCGAACTTGAGAAGTTGGGCGTAAAGTTCAATCTTGGTGACGGTTATCTTAACAATCTTTCGGGCGATATGATATTTAAAACTCCGGGAATGAGATATGACGTACCTGAACTTTTAAAAGCCAAGGAAAACGGAAGTATCGTAACAAGTGAAATGGAAGTGTTTTTTGAAGTGTGTCCGTCACATATAATTGCCGTTACAGGCAGTGACGGTAAGACAACAACAACGACGCTTATCCATAAAATGATGACTGATGCAGGATATAAAACATGGCTCGGCGGAAATATCGGAAATCCGCTTTTGACGGATACCGAGAAAATGAAAGAAAACGATTGGGTAATTCTTGAACTTTCTTCATTCCAACTTCATACAATGAGAAAGTCACCTGAAATTGCGGTTATCACAAACATAAGTCCGAACCACCTTGATATGCACAAGGATTACAAGGAATATATCGACGCAAAGAAAAATATAATGCTTTATCAGAATGAAGGCGATACGCTTATCGTAAATGCAGATAATCAAGTTACGGCAGATATAGGCAAGAGTGCAAACGGTGCGGTTAAGTATTTCTCAAGAAACGGTATGGCTGACGTATATCTTGACGGAAATATTATAAAAAGAGGTATAGTAGAAATACTTAATATCAAGGACATTAAAATACCTGGTATGCACAATGTCGAAAATTATATGGCTGCTATTGCCGCAGTAAGCGGTTTGGTGAGCAAGGACGTTATAGTGAACGTTGCAAAAACTTTCGGCGGTGTGGAACACAGAATTGAGCTTGTAAGAACACTTGACGGAGTTAAGTATTATAACAGCTCAATAGATTCAAGCCCTAACAGAACGATAAACACTCTAAGAGTATTTCCTAATAAGGTTATAATGATAGCCGGCGGTAAGGATAAGGGTATTCCTTATGACGAAATAGGACCTGCACTTGCCGAACACGTTAAGGTGCTTATATTAATCGGTGCAACATCGGATAAAATTCAAGAGGCGCTTGACGCTGAAATAAATAAGACCGGAAACGGTAAAGATATAGAGGTAATTCGTGCAACGTCTTATGAGGATGCAGTTAATACAGCAAGAAGTAAGGCACATGACGGTGACGTTGTTCTTCTGTCACCGGCAAGTACAAGTTTTGATATGTTTAGAAACTTTGAAGAAAGAGGAAATCTATTCAAGAAAATAGTAAATGAGTTGAATTAATATGAGAAAACTTATAAGAAAATTAAGTGATATGCGTGGTATATCGGGATTTGAATATCGTTTGACAGACCAAATTGCCGATATGTTTAAAAAGTATTGTGATGATGTAAAAATCGATTCTTTAGGCAGTGTGATTGCGGTAAAACGCAGTAATAAACCTAACGCACCTAAATTGATGATTGAGGCACATTGCGACGAAATAGGATTGATTGTCACATCAATTACGGATGAGGGATATTTGACATTTGCGAATGTCGGCGGTGTTGACGAAAGAACACTTCCGTCAACCGAAGTGACTGTACACGGCAAAGAAGATTTGTGGGGAGTAATAGGCATAAAGCCGAATTACTTACTGGAGCAAGGAAAGACAGCCAAATTAAAAGAATTGGCGGTTGATACAGGTTTGAGTGCCGAAAAAGTTAAAGAACTTGCAGCAGTCGGCGACAGTATAACTCTTGCACAGTCTGTAGGCAGACTCGGCAAAAAGCAATTCAGCGGTAAATCGCTTGACGACAGAGCAAGCGTTGCGGCTATAATGCGTGTTATGAAAAATATCAAAGATTTGGATATTGACATTGATGTGTACGCCGTTGCGGCAGTGCAGGAGGAAGTCGGCTGCAGAGGCGGTAAAACCACTGCATACGGCATTAATCCGGATATGGCGGTTGCGATTGACGTGTGTCACGGTATAACACCTGACAATTCGGATAATGCGTTTGAAGTCGGAACGGGTACTGTTCTTTCGGTAGGTCCTAATCTTCACCCAAAACTTATCGATGAACTTTTTGCGATATCAAAACGTCACGGAATAAAGGTAAGTACGGACGTTGACGGCGGCAATACAGGTACGGACGCTTGGGAGATACAAGTTGCGTGTGACGGTGTGCCGACGGCACTTATATCAATACCGCTTAAATATATGCACACATCAGTTGAAACTTTGGCGGTTTCAGATGTTAAAGCGACAGTTAATCTGCTGACTGAATTTATAAAAGAACAGAGGGGAGAATTGCAATGGCTGAACTTCTGAAAAAAATGTCTGAAATAAATGCCGTAAGCGGAAATGAAAATGATATACGAAATTTGATAATTGCGGAAATTAAAGATAATGTTGACGATATTACCGTTGATACAATGGGTAATGTTATTGCATATAAAAAAGGCAGTGACAGCGGTAAAAAAATCGCAGTTGCGGTTAATATGGACGAACCCGGTTTTATCATAAGCGGAGTAACCGAAAAGGGTTATTTGAAATTTAAAGCGGTAGGCAATATTGACCCGCGAAAAATTATTTCAAAAAAGGTTGTAATCGGTGCTGATAAAATCAAGGGTGTTATCGGTATGAAAGCAATACACTTGCAGACAAAGTCCGAACGTGAAAATGTTGTGGCAGCTTCAAAGCTGTTTATTGACATCGGTGCAAAGGACAAAGAGGATGCGGAAAAGTACGTTAAACTCGGCGATTATGTGACTTTTGACACTGAATTTATGCAAATTGGCAGTAACGTCAAAGGCAAAGCACTTGACAGGAGCGGTATTTGTACCTCGCTTATAAATGCGGTTGAGAAAGAATATAAATACGACACATATATGTGCTTTTTGGTACAGCGTGAAGTCGGTGCAAGAGGTGCGAAAATCGTATCGCACAGAATAAACGCCGATGTTATATTGTCGGTTTCATCTGCCGAAACAGCCGATATGTACGGCTGTGAAAGTAATACAGGTGTAAAACTCGGTGACGGTGCGGTTGTTAATTTTGCTGACAAAACAATAATTGCGGATAAAGAAATAACCGAAAAAATGATTAAAGCCGCTAAAAAGGCGAAAATAAAGGTACAGCCTCAGGTTTTAATGCCACAGACAAGTGACGGCGGTGCAATGCAGAGCGGAGCAAACGGTGCGATATGCTTGAGTGCGTCTGTTCCTTGCAGATATTCTCATTCGCCTGTTTCCGTAATGTCACTTGATGATATTAACAGTATGACGGAGTATATCAGATTATTTTTAAATAAAATCGGAGAAATGATATAATGGATATTTTAAAT
>ENA-OPYX01000268-OPYX01000268.1-human-gut-metagenome-genome-assembly--contig:-NODE-268-length-31239-cov-4.069202_pt1 | contig 31239 bp, 35 predicted proteins | sample MGYA00242639_ERZ504486 | MGnify/ENA primary metagenome ERZ504486 (study PRJEB26092, sample SAMD00036296) | human gut metagenome | host: Homo sapiens | study: EMG produced TPA metagenomics assembly of... | reverse complement strand
CCTGGTATGGATCTGATATAACTTTTTGCCAAGACGGAGAATCTCTTTTCCGGACAGAAAAGCATTTCTGCCGGATACGATCAGGTGGATATTTTCAGGCAGTCTGTTGGCAAGCATACAAAAAAAAATCTGCAACATGAGGTTCACCCAGCAGATGAAAATCATCAATAAAAATGTAGTAAGAGGTCTGACCGCTCAGGGAATAACAAAGCTCATCAGCAAGCATCCCGGCACTGGCAGCATCTGAGGGGCAACTATAATTATCCAGAAAATCAAGCCCTGCAAAGGCAAATGCCTTCTGAACGCTCTGCCAGAAAACAGACAGATTATCAGAATAAATACTGATCCGGATCACGCAGGAGTTTTTGTTTTTGCTCTGTTTGTCCAGATACCAGTTGATGGCAGTTGTTTTTCCATATCCCATGGGAGCGGTCACAGCAGTGAATGCAGATTGTGAAATCGGCTTCAGATTCTCCTGCAGACGCTCAGAGATGTAAATTGTATTCAGATTATATTTCTTTTTAGACATCTGTAAAACCTCTCACTTGATACGATATGTTTCATTTTAGCATATAAAGTATCAAAATGAAACTTTTTCCCAGGCGGTTTTTCAGGCAATATCTGCCACTGCTTTTGCTATACGGGGACACTTTTTGGTTCCAGGTTCCTTCTGAAACGCTTCTCTATCAGATAATTCGTATGGAACCTTCAAAAGTCTATGATTATGTAATTACATTTTACTTGAAAAATCAAATAACATATGATAAATTATAAATGTGACGTAAAAAAAGTCACATTTATAAAAAGGTGATTAGTATGAGAGAATTTTTGGAAAAAAACATTACGGCAAAATGTAATAATGACAGAGAATAAAGAGGTATATAAAAAGCTTCCATTAGCATATCGTGGAAGATATGACATTTTTACAGTAGAGACTAATGGTGTATTATGGATGGCTATTCATCCCAAAGATGATATCGGACTTGTTGTTTTGCGTAGAGACAGAGCTGGCGTGGAAAAAATAACAGGATTAAACTGTGCAGTTTTTCTTGATCGAACAACATTTTATATAAAAGAAAAGATGATGGAAGAAGGAATTCCTTTTGTAATAGATAGGAAGCAGGTATTTCTTCCGTTTATTGGGTATTTGCTGAGTAAAGAAAATGAAAGAGAGTTGGCACCAGTTCATTTGATTTCATTTTTGACGCAAAAAATGCTTTTAATGGCCATTTATGAACGATGGAAGGAAGTAAAAGTATCTGATGCGGCGAAACGATTGGAAGTGTCAACAAAATCTGCAAGCCGGTGTTTTGATGAACTGGAATATTTAAATATTGATGTGTTGGGTATGAAAGGTAAATCAAGAGTCATCGATATTCCGGATGAACGAGAACAATTATGGCAACAGATTAAGATGGTATTAAGAAATCCAGTAATTCGAAGATTTATTTTGAGAGAAGATATAAAATTTGAAAAGAAAGCAGGTATTTCTGCTTTATGTGAGTATTCTCTTTTATCCGATAATGTTTATCCTACTTATGCCGTGACGAAGAAAGAACTAAAAGATAGTGGAGTGAAAGCGGAAAAACAAGTGAGTGAATTGGAAGAAATTGGCTGTATTGTCTTGGAACTGGGATATTTCATTGATTTTCTGGGAAAAGGATTTCAAGATCCTTTGAGTGTAGTACTGTCACTGACAGGAGAAGAACAGGAAGAGGAACGGGTTGATATTTCTATTAATGAGATGTTGGAGGAATATGTATGGTCAAAGGATTAGATACATTTTGGAAGTACTTTGCAGATTATGAAGAACAGTATGTTTTAATAGGTGGCGCAGCCTGCGATATTCTTTTTGAGAGCAATGAAGTGAATTTCAGGGCTACAAGAGATCTGGATATGGTTTTGATTGTTGAAGCATTAACTCCGGAGTTTGGAGAGAAATTTTTGGAAGTTTATCGTTGATGGGAAATATAGAAATAAAGCAACAAATGGTAGTAACCCTCAATTCTATAGGTTTGATAAACCAGAAGAAGATAAATTTCCGAAAATGATCGAATTGTTTTGTAGAAGCGATTTTGAACTTAAAAGCGCGGAAGGAATTACACCGATACATATTGATGATGAAGTATCCAGTTTATCAGCAATTCTTTTGAATGATGATTACTATAAGGCACTTCTTAATGGAAAAGTTATAAGAAATGGACTTTCTGTTCTAAGACCAGAATATATAATACTTTTCAAGGCAAAAGCGTATCTTGATTTGAAAAGTCGAAAAGATTTAGGTGAAAAAGTGGATTCCAGTGACATAAAGAAGCATAAAAAAGATATTTTGCGTATTGCATCGGAACTTATGCTTGAAAAAGTAGAAGGATTGCCGATTGCAGTAGGTAATGATATACATAGTTTTATTGACTTGCTGGAGCAGGAACCATTTGATCAAAATTCATTGAAAAGATATGGACTGAAAAATGAGGATATTATGGAATTGTTAAAGAAAGTATTCGTATTAAAATGATCAGGAAATCCACGAAGATACGGTATTTGCCATGCGCAATCATCTGTTGATGCAGCAGGATATGAAAATACATAGTAATAATGCTCAAAAACAGAAGATACATTTTTAGTAAAAAACGCTTTTGAAATCAAAGTAAAATGGCTTTATAATAAAAATAAGGGCGAGTAGCGTAATGAGTCGGAAAACAATAATTATGCTGTTTGTTTTTATAAAATGAATCTCAGGAGGAACTGCATATGTATGAGTATGAAATCTTTATTGAGGATATAAATCCGTGTGGAGGAGAACAGTACAGTAAAAAAACTTTGATCGAGGCAGAAGCAGCCAGCCCGGAAGCTTATGTAAAAGAAAATGGAAGATTTCCGATTCTGGAATCCACACGCAACGAGAGTGGAGATGTTGTAATAGTAACATGAGACAATCAGGGTTCTTTTGTACGTTATACTTTTACGGAATAAGAATGCCAGTCAGTAAGGAGTGGATTTTGTTAAAATAGAATATTTGCTATGAAAAAAGTGTGTAGCCTGTTAGCGTAAGTCCAGCTTATGTGACAGGGTGCGCACTTTTTTTGCAGAAAAGAGAGGAGTAAAGACAAAATGGCAGAAAGTAACAAGATGAAGGATATGCCGGTGAATAAGCTGATGATTCAGATGGGAATCCCTATGATCTTATCCATGGCATTGCAGGCGGTCTATAACATTGTAGACAGTGCATTTGTAGGAAATATGAGAGTAGGCAGTGAAGCAGCACTAAATGCCCTCACTCTGGTATTTCCGATTCAGATGCTTATGGTAGCGGTAGGAATCGGAACAGGTGTAGGAACCAATGCACTTCTTGCAAGGACACTTGGACAGGGAAACCGTACAAAAGCTGCAAAGGTAGCAGGAAACAGCCTGTTTTTGGGTGTGATCATTTATGTGGTTTGTTTATTATTTGGCATCTTTGGAGTGAGAGCATATATTTCATCTCAGACAGTAGATGCAGAAGTACTTGAGATGGGAGTCAGTTATCTGAGGATATGTTGCGTGATTTCTTTTGGAATCATCTTCTTTTCTTTATTTGAAAAGCTGTTACAGGCCACAGGACGCTCTCTTTATTCTACAATCGGTCAGGTAGTTGGAGCAGTTATAAATATCATCCTTGATCCGATCATGATCTATGGTATTGGACCTTGCCCGGAAATGGGAGTGAAAGGTGCAGCCTATGCAACTGTAATTGGACAGGTAGCATCCGCAGTATTACTGCTTATTTTTCATATCAAATTAAATAAGGGATTTGAGCATGGGGCGAAATACATGAAGCCGGATGGCGGAATTATCAAGGAAATCTATGCGATCGGACTTCCGGCGATTATCGCTCAGGCGCTGATGTCTATTATGGTTTATGTGATGAATCTGATCCTGAAGTTCAATCCGTCAGCACAGACAGCTTATGGATTGTTCTATAAAGTTCAGCAGTTTGTTCTCTTCCTTGCGTTTGGACTGCGAGATGCGATCACTCCGATCATTGCATTTGCTTATGGAATGAGAAGCAAAAAGAGAATTCAGGATGGTATTAAATATGGACTTATTTATACCATTGCATTAATGATTCTGGGAATTGCAATTACGGAGATTTTCCCCGGAGCGTTTGCAACGCTGTTTAATGCAGGACAGTCAAGAGAATATTTTATTGCCGCGATGAGAGTGATCTCAGTAAGCTTCCTGTTTGCCGGAATTAATGTTGCCTATCAGGGAATTTATCAGGCATTGGATGGTGGCCTGGAATCACTGGTGATTTCACTTTTGAGACAGCTTATTATCATTCTGCCACTGGCGGGAATCTTTTCTCTGTTTGTCAGAAATGGTCAGATGGGAGTATCGTTGATCTGGTGGGCATTTCCGATCACAGAAGTAATTGCATGTCTGATAGGATATGTATTTTTAAAGAGAATCAGAAAAAACAAAGTTGATACTTTGCGTTAAGGAGGAACTGGAAATGGCAAAAAGAATTATTACAATCAGTAGAGAATTCGGAAGCGGCGGACGTTTTATTGGAGAAGAAGTAGCAAAGAAACTTGGAATTGCTTATTATGATAAAAATATCATTAATGAGATTGCAGAGAAGTCTGGTTTATCTCCGGAATATATTCAGGAAAATGCATGGCATTTTCGGAGATGGCGCGGTTCCGCCAAAAGAAGACGTGTACCTGTGCGACAGTGAGGTGGCGTGTATGCTGAAAGTCAGCCGCAGGACATTGGGCGAGTATCGGAGCAACGGCACGCTGCCTTACTATGTACTTGGTGGCAAGGTCTTGTACAAGAGGAGCGAGATCGAGCAGGTGTTGGAACGGGAATATAGGAGTGTCGGCAAGGCGCGGGGAAGCGGATGAAGATTCCATTTACCTGTTTTTTACGCACTTGTACAGGCTGCGGGCATTAAGACTGTCCGCATAAAGGCTGGACGTTTGCGTGCGCCAGCCACAGACTGTTTTTTAGAGGTTGAGGGAGTTTGCCGTCTGGAAAAACGAACCTCTTTTTGGACTTTGGCACAAAGTCGTCCCCTGCCCGGTATCAGACTGTAATTCCTGTATGCAATCCTTTTCTGACTGTTCTCGTAACAGTCTGTTTCAATCCTGCCTGACCTTTGTTTACTTTTCATAAAGAGACTGTACCGCCTTTGTGACCGGGATATGAAACCGAAAGATTGTTTTTGACGGTTGCTAAAAAAGAAAAATCAAAGGTGTTTTGCATGTTCCGTAAAAAATCGTACCTTTACATAAAGTGAGTTGCACATCAACGCAATTGATGCAAGTATGTAGAAACCAGAACGGTTGCCAACTCGTTACCTCGTTTTTTGATGATCCGCATAAACTTTTATTCTTAGCGGATTATGTGATTCTTTCAAAAATAATCTCTATTTTGGGAATACGGCTTTCTGAATATCGGAAATTCTATGTGCCTGCCGTTTTACATCCCCTCCCTACAATCTACAACGACATGCTATCAGAACACTTCCCCATAAAATTTCTATTTTTCCTGTGAAATTATTCTCTTATTCAAAAAAATTAGTATCTTTGTCCTATAAAAGTTGTTCATAAGTATGAGACTGTAAAGTACTGAAATTAGCACAATCTCCAAATCGTTACCTTAGACTTTTCAGAACTTCCATAAGCGTTTGTCTTTCAAATTAATCCATCAAATTGATAAGAATTTAAAGTAAAAGAATAAATTTAATTGGAATGAAACAACACCATTCGACTATTTGCTAATAATAAGCGACATTCAGAAAATTATTAGTTCTGTGTTATGGTTGTAAAAAGCCTTCCCTCATGGCGAGAGAAGGCTTTTTATTATCCGTTAACCTTTTTGTAATCGGCCAGGAACTTTTCTAATCCTATATCTGTCAATGGATGGTTTAGAAGGCCTTTAATGGCGGATAACGGGCAGGTTACTACATCTGCTCCCACTTCCGCACATTGTAATATATGTAAGGTGTTTCGGATGGAGGCGGCAAGAACTTGTGTCTTGTAGTCATAAGTTTGGTACAATTCTACAATTTGTGCAACCAGTCCTACACCGTCATTGCAAATATCATCCAGTCTGCCGACAAACGGAGATACATAGGTAGCCCCCGCCTTTGCCGCAAGTAATGCCTGTCCGGCAGAGAAAACCAGTGTACAATTGGTACGGATTCCTTTATTGCTGAAATATTTGATAGCTTTGATGCCGTCCTCAATACAAGGAACTTTTACTACAATGTGTGGATTAAGGGCTGCCAGTTCTTCACCCTCTTTGATCATTCCTTCGTAATTGGTGGCAATGACTTCGGCGCTGACATCTCCATCCACAATATTACATATCTCGATGTAATGCTTATGTTGGTTCTCAACTCCCTTAATACCTTCTTTAGCCATTAAAGAGGGATTAGTAGTTACACCGTCCAGTACGCCCAATGCGTTTGCTTCGCGAATTTGTTCCAGATTAGCTGTGTCAATAAAGAATTTCATAACTTTTTCTTTTAGATAATTAAAATCAGGTTAGCAATAGGCTGCTAAGCTACTGATATTAACAATGATAAACAAGCAAATGTTCCGATTTATCTGTTATGAGTTCTTTTTATAACTGAACACGGCCCAACCGTTCAACATGATAGCCATAAAAAGCAAGGCAATAAATTGCATGATCAAGTCATCGAATCCGCTTCCTTTCAAATAGACCATACGTGTCACTTGTATAAAATATTTCAAGGGATTGGCTATGGTGATGGCTTGAGCCCACTCGGGCATACTGTTGATGGGGGTGAATAATCCGCTCATCAGCATGATGATAATCACAAAGAAAAACATGACAAACATGGCCTGCTGCATGGTTCGGGAATAGTTGGAAACTACCAGTCCCATACCCGAAATGACGATAATGAACAGCAATGCGAAGAAATGAAGCAGCCATAAATGACCGGCCGGAACCAGACCATAAACTAACCATGCCAGAATGATACCGATTGTGAGGATCAGCATGCCGGCTACCCAGTAAGGAATCAGCTTGGCCAGAATGAAAGTGAACTTGCTTACAGGAGTCACATTGATTTGTTCGATGGTTCCGAATTCTTTTTCACTCACAATATTAAGAGCTGGCAGAAATCCGCATAACATCATCAACAATTGCGCCATCAGTGCCGGAACCATAAATACCTTATAATCCAGATAGAGGTTGAAACGTCCTTGGGTATCTATTTTTATCACCGGGGAGGGAGAAATAGAGCCGGAATGGGAAGCCCGGATTTCAGTGGCATAGGCATTCACTATATTACTGAGGTAGGAACTTCCTAAAGTTCCTTTCGTTCCGTTTACGGTGTTGGCTGAAACCAGTACTTTTGCTACACCGGTTTTCAGCAAATCGCGTTCGAAGTGTGGCGGGATTTCCAAAATGAGGTCAGCATCTCCTTTTTCAATGCATTGCATCGCTTCCTGGTAACTGTTTGAAATCATCTACCAGATGAAAATATTCGGAAGCTCCCACCTTCTGAACCAGTCGGGTGGAATAGGGACTGCGGTCATTATCCACTACGCTGAGATTCATATTCTTGATTTCAAAGTTTGCGGCCCAAGGCAACACCAGCAGGATGATGCAGGGAAATACGAGCAGTATCCGCGGAAGCATCGGGTTGCGCAGCAGTTGCTTGAATTCTTTTTCTAATAAATACTTTATCATATCTTCCGGAACTTATTCTAATCGTTTGTTAAACTTTTTTAGGCTGATGAGTAAAAGGATAACAGCCATCAGCATAAGTATACCCATTTCTCCCTGTGCATAACTGATACTCAATCCTTCAATCATGATTTTCTTGATTCCGACAATATACCATCTGGCAGGGATGACATTTGAAATCAGCTGTAAAGGAAGAGGCATATTCTCGATGGGGAATATCATGCCGGAAAGTAGAACGGTAGGCATCATCAGTACCATTCCCGAAAACAGCATGGCTTCCACTTGGGTACGGGCGATAGTGGAAACCAATAATCCCAACAGCAGAGATACTACGATGAAGATCCATGAGAGCAAAGCCAACGAAAAAAGACTGCCTGCTACCGGAACATGTAATACATAAACAGACAGCAGCAGAATTGTGACCAGATTGACGCATGACAGCACAAAGTAAGGTACCATTTTGGCTATAATCATCCATAGCGGACGTACGGGAGATACCAGCAATACTTCCATCGTACCGGTTTCTTTTTCACGGACAATAGAGATGGAAGTCATCATGGCGCATATCAACATTAAAATCAATCCCATTACTCCCGGCACAAAATTGTAGGCACTTTGCATACCCGGATTGTACAATAACTTTATTTGGGGGATAATCTGTATGGGTGATTGTTGTTGCATGATCCGGCTTTGCTGATAATCTGCAATAATATTGGATGCGTAAGAGGTCAGTATGGTAGCATTGTTGGGATCGGTGGCATCGGCTATCAGTTGTACTCGGGCTTTACCGGTATGCCGCAGATTGTTATCGAAACCGGCCTCAAACACAATGACCAGGTCTGAACTGCTTTTCCGGAGTGTTTCCTCTATCTCGTCGTTGTCATATAGCATCTTGTTGACATTGAAATAGTCACTGGCATCCAGTTTGTCGATGATTTGCCGGGTGGATACATCTTTTGAGAAATCTAGCACGGCTACTTTTACATTCTTTACTTCGGTGGTGATGGCAAAACCGAAAAGAATAATTTGTACGACAGGCATACCTAGTAATATCAGCATCGTCCGGCGGTCCCGGAAAATGTGATAGAATTCTTTTCGCACAAATGATATAAATTGTTTCATTCTCGTTTTTCTCTATCTCTTTTTCAACTTCTTACGGCCTTGCGTGCCAATTGTCTGAATACTTCATCCATATCTTGGGCATGGAACCGTTCTTTTAACCGTTGTGGGGTGTCCAGCGCTTCGATTTTTCCATCCACCATCATTGAAATCCGGTTACAGTATTCCGCTTCATCCATATAGTGGGTGGTAACGAAGACGGTGATTCCCCGTTCTGCCGCCTGATAAATCAATTCCCAGAACTGCCGGCGTGTGGCAGGGTCTACCCCTCCTGTCGGTTCATCCAGAAAAACGATCTTCGGCTCATGGAAAATAGCTACCGAGAAAGCCAGCTTTTGTTTCCATCCCAAGGGAAGTGACCGGACCAATGTGTTTTTCTCATTCAAGAGTCCTAATTGTTCCAGCACCTTGTCTGTTTTCTCAGCGATCTCCTTGTCGCTCATTCCATAAATCCCTGCATATAGCCGGATGTTTTCCCATACTTTTAAATCTTCATACAGTGAGAACTTCTGGCTCATATATCCGATCTTTTTTTTAACCTGCTCGTATTGCGTGGCTATGTCAAAGCCCGCTACTGTACCTTTTCCCCCGGTAGGTTGTGATAAACCGCATAACATGCGCATGGCTGTTGTTTTTCCGGCGCCATTAGCACCTAGGAAACCAAAAATCTCTCCCTGTTTCACTTTGAATGAGATATGGTCCACTGCAGTGAAGTTGCCGAATTGTTTGGTCAAGCCTTCTACCTCTATGGCGTATCGTCCGGTGACTTGCGGTTCATTAAAAGACAGCCCTTCAGGAGAAAGGATCGAACTGAACTGTTGAAGAATACGGTCCGGAGTGTCAATGCCTTGAATCTTTCCTTCACGAATAAATGCAATACGGTCACAGCATTTCATCTCGTTCAGGTAAGGCGTTGCCGCAATGATGGTAAGACCTTCTTGTTTCAATTTCAGCAGCATGTCCCAGAACTCCTTTCTGGATACAGGGTCCACACCGGTGGTAGGTTCGTCCAAGAACAGAATGGAAGGCCTGTGAATCAGTGCACAACTCAGAGCCAGTTTTTGTTTCATGCCGCCGGATAGTTTTCCGGCACGCCGGTGTTTGAAAGGTTCTATTTGTTGGTAGATATCCTTTACCAATGCGTAGTTCTCCCGGATAGTGGTATTGAAAAGCGTGGCAAAGAAAGTGAGATTCTCTTCTACGGACAAATCCTGGTATAAGGAAAAACGTCCCGGCATATATCCTGCCTGCCGGCGTATCTCTTTGTAATTCTTCACCACATCCTGCCCGCAGACTTCCGCTTTCCCTTCATCGGCTAGCACCAATGTGGTGAGAATGCGGAAAAGAGTAGTCTTTCCTGCACCGTCCGGTCCGATAAGCCCGAAGATTTCTCCCGGTTTCACCTCAAAGCATACATCTTTCAGGGCTTGAACTTCACCGTAACTTTTGCTAACTCCTTTGACAGAAACGATATAATCCATTGTCTTATTTATTTCTTCATTTCTCCGTACATGCCTATCTTGATGTATCCGTCATTCTTTACTGCTATTTTTGTGGCGTATACCAGATTGGCGCGTTCGTCACGTGTCTGGATTGTTTTAGGGGTGAATTCCGATTTGTCTGAAATCCAGGTGATTGTCCCTTCGTATTCCCGGCGGTCATCTTCTCCTAAATCAGAAAACACTTTTACTTTATCTCCTAATTTCAGTTGAGATAATTGATCGGCGGTGATATAGGCGCGTAAAAAAAGATGTTGCACATCCGCCACTTTAAATAAAGGTTTTCCTTGCGTGGCCAGTTCCCCGGCTTCGGCATATTTGGCCAGTACTGTTCCGCAAATCGGACTGGTAATGTGACATTTGCGAATGCTGGTCATCCAGTTGGGCTACTTGTATTTCGTAGGCCGAGCTTTCTTCTGTGATACTGGCATTGCCGCGTTGAAGCGTAGAGATCTGTGCTTCCAACTGTTTTTTCAGAACGGCAATCTGGGAGTCAATATCATCTATTTGTTTTTGGGTGGCGGCATTTTCCTTCAGCAAGTTTTCTGTGCGTTTTCTTTCATATTCGGCTTTGCCGATTTGTTCTTTTGTGGCAGCTATCTGTTTATTGATGTCCGTGCTTTTGCTGGCTATCGCTTTACCGCTGGCCAGTAACTGCATCTTTTTCAAATAGAGTTGTAAGGTATCTATACACCCCACTTCTTCATCGGCCTTTAATAACTGTCCTTCTTCTATATTGAATTGCATGATCTTGCCATTGGCTTCGGAGGATACAATTACTTCGGTAGCTTCAAATGTGCCTGATGCATCATAGTCGCCTTTCTTGTTTCCGCAAGAGGATAAACTGAACAGAGTGGCGGCAAGCAAGATATATTTATTTGTTCTCATATTGGTTTGTTGTATATTTTAATTCGTAAATGGCTGATAATAACTGAATTTCATGCAGGATCTTATCCTGCCTGGCAATGTTCTCGGCTGTTACTTCACGTAGCATTTCTGTAACGGTCAGTGTTCCGTTGGCAACTTTTGCTTGGGCTGATTTTTTAATGTTGTTACGTAGGGTGATAATCTCCTCATCGTTCTTCATCAGTTCCGTCAGTTTCTTAATTTCACTGTTGTTTTGAGTGATTTCCAGATGAGTGTTAAACAAGAACGTTTCTTTCTGTACGTTCACATCTTGTTGATTCAGTATTAATTGGCGAGATTCATTCTTGCGAGTATATAGGTTACTGAAGTTCCAGGAAAGGCGTACGCCTGCTACGTAATAGGCCGAAAATTCATTTTTCAGCATATTCAGTCCCGGGTTGCCGTATGCTCCTTGTACAAATATGCCTAACCTAGGCAGGTTCTTGGCGGTAAGTTGTTTACGTTGCGCCTCCAGTTGCTGATTTTGTGCCGCAAACAAGTTAAGTTCCGGACGTCGGATGAATTCTGCAGAATAGGCTTCTCCTTTATATAATAAGGCATTTACATCTGGTTTCTTTAGTGTGTTCCCGGTTAAAGGAGTAGGGTGGTTAATCATGATCTTCAACATCTCGCTGTAAGCACGATATGTGGCTTCCAGAGTATGACGTTGCTGTATGTTGTTCAATTGTTCCACTTTTACAGCATCCAAATCAGCTTGATTGGCAATACCATTCTTTACATACGCTGTAACGTTGTCATAATTCCTTTGTAATTCTTCCTGCATAAGCTGGATTTTGCTTCAATTGCTCTTTCAATAACAGGATACCAAAAAAAAGTTGGTTTACCCGTTCGTTGATGGCATACATGTCCACTTCCAGTTTCTGTTTGTCCACTTCGGATGTGGCACGGGTTACCTCTTTCCGTGCCCGGATGTTACCACCGTCCCATACCACTTGGTCCAGTTGCAGCATGGCTTGGTATTGATCCTTGCGCATACCGCGAATATCAATTCCGGGTAGGTCAACGGGTATTTCCGTTACATCCGATTGATAACTGGCTTTGGCGGATAATGAAACTTGCGGCAGATAACCCTTGTCAGCGTTAGAGATATTGTATTCTTTCGTCTTTTCAATCAGCCCGTACCGTTTAATCAGCGGATAATGTGCCCGGGCTTGCTGCTGACACTCTTCCAGCGTGAGTTCCTGTGCATTCAAACAAATGGGACTGATGCAAAGAAGAAAGGTTGTGAGAATGAATAACCTTTTCATTTTCTTAATCTGCTTAATATGATTTCTACATTTTCTTGTTTTCTGCGTTCCATATATTGATGATATTCTTCACCTTTTTCTTCCACAAACAATTGTATCAGTGGGTTTGCCACAAAGACGAAGATATTGAGTGAAATGGCGCTGACCATTAAATCTTCCGCTTTGACGGGGCGTACTGTGCCTTTCTTTATTTCCTCTTGCAGTGACCGGTCGAGCAGACTGATTGCTAACCGGAAATTAGGGAACAAGGTTTTACGGCAAATTTCTTTTCCGCATTCATTGGTCAGAATCTCCCTGTATATAAATAAAGGTAGTTCGGGATTAGCAGTCAAAAGGTCGAAGTGTGCTTCAATGAAACATTTTATTTTCTCCAAAAAAGGCAATGATTCATCTACACGAGAAAGGAATGTATCGGCCAGTTGCTTGGCTTTTTCTTCAAATACTTTGTTGAACAGATTCTCTTTTGTACGGAAATAATAATGCAGCATGGCATGGGTTACACCAGCCTCCTTAGCTATTTCTGTTGTCTTGCTTCCGGAGAATCCTTTCTTAAGGAATTCTTTTTCAGCGGCTTTTAGTATGGATTGTTCTGTATTGCTCGTTTCTTCTTTCATATTATCATATTTGTTTAACAGAATTGTTAGTAAACGCAAATGTATAAGGAATCATTGGAAACAACAAACAGATGAAGTGAAAAAAATGTGTTCTTTAGTTTTTATTAAATGTTTTTTTCAAGGAAGGCTAACCTCTTTTTTCTTGGCAGGTTAAGGCTTTTTTCCCTGTTGTGTTCTATCTCCAAAGCTTATGGAGTTAACTCCAAAGGCTGCGGAGATAACTCCAAAGGTTATGGAGATAACTCCAAAGCCTATGGAGATAGAAATAGAACGGCCGGAAAGCCCTTAGCCTTCTTGGTAGAAAGCCTTAGGTCTGCCAATGAAAATACTTAGCTGTTTTCCCACCTGTCAGGTTGGGCCTCTGCAGTAACACTATCGTTTGCCATAGGGGGGATGGAGGCGGGGTATCACAAGGTGATAATGATTAGTATATAATAAGGTATAAGCTCTAAAAGAGCACAGACATTCCACGGCGGATATATTCTCTTTCCATATCTTCCGGTTTCAATATCTTATTGTCAAAGACCAGCAGGTCAATATCCAGTTTTACCACCCCTTGAGCCTTGTCTTCGGGAATCCGTCCGCTGCGTCGTTCCAATTCTTTAAACAAATCACGAACGGAATCGGGTGAAAGCGTAGTGCTGAATTTTGCCAGTTGATTGCTGAAAGGGGAGTGAAAGCCGCTGCCAACAGCTTCCGTTTCCATCATCTCGCCGAAATGAATGTCGGGAAACGTGGTGCGCAATGCTTCCCGTGCAACCGAGAGTTGCGCGTAACGGTTGGTATTAGAGCCCATACAAAGCAAACAATGGTGTTCGTCCATAACATTTATTGCATTAATGGTGCAAATGTATGAAATGTTTTTGTTACTTTTGCATGAATATATAAAAGAAATGGTACCATGAAATTTATTGGAATTATTCCTGCGAGATATGCCTCAACACGTTTTCCGGCCAAACCTTTGGCCATCTTGGGAGGCAAGCCTGTGATTCAGAGAGTCTATGAACAAGTAGCCGGTATATTGGATGAAGCATACGTAGCGACGGACGATGAACGCATTGAATCCGCCGTAAAAGCTTTTGGCGGAAAAGTGGTCATGACCTCCGTTCACCATAAAAGTGGCACAGACCGTTGTTATGAAGCGTATACCAAAGTAGGACAAGGATATGATGTGGTTGTAAATATTCAAGGTGATGAACCTTTTATTCAAAGATCACAGCTTGAAGCTGTGAAAGCTTGCTTTGAAGATTCGGCTACACAGATTGCGACTTTGGTGAAACCTTTCACTCCCGAAGACGGGTTTGAAGCTTTGGAGAATGTAAATTCTCCGAAAGTGGTGGTTAATAAGAATATGAATGCTTTGTATTTCAGCCGTTCCGTCATTCCTTTCCAACGTAACGCGGAGAAGGAAGGCTGGCTGAAAGGGCATACTTACTATAAACATATCGGTCTGTATGCTTATCGGGCCGATGTACTGAAAGAAATAACTTCGCTTCCACAATCTTCGCTGGAGCTGGCTGAATCGTTGGAGCAGCTTCGTTGGCTGGAAAATGGTTATACTATTAAGGTGGGAATCAGTGAAGTGGAGACAATAGGCATTGATACGCCTCAGGATCTGGCACGTGCCGAAGCATTTTTAAAACAGAGGGAGGGGAAGTAAATGCTGGACAGAACCACCCCACCGCCAATCCGCCAACTAAGCGAATTCAGTATAACCCGTCCCGACAGGAGGACGATGAAGAATGGGATGCCTCTGAATATCATTCATGCGGGAACCGAGGATGTTGTACGTTTTGATCTTCTGATAGGAGGCGGACAATGGAATCAGGAACAGCCGTTGCAGGCTATGTTCGCCAATAGGATGCTGCGTGAGGGAGCTGGAAATTTAACGTCTTCACAGATTGCGGAGCGATTGGATTATTACGGAGCCTGGCTGGAGTTATCTTCTTCCGTGAACTATGGATTCATAACACTTTACTCTCTGAATAAATATTTTGCCCGCACGCTGGCCGTCATATCCGAGATGATAAAGGCTCCTACGTTTCCGGCAAAGGAACTTTCTGTGGTGGCCGATACGAACAAACAGCAATTTCTGGTGAACAGCACCCGGGTGGAAATGATTGCCCGAAAGCAGTTGAATACAGCCTTGTTCGGTCCGGAGCATCCTTTCGGGCGCTATGCGGTAGCGGAGGATTATGACCGGATTACCCCGGAGGTGCTCCGTTCGTTTTATCGGAAATATTATCATTCGGGTAATTGTTCGGTATATATTTCGGGAAAGGTCACATCGGAAATTATCCGTTGTATAGAAGATAACTTGGGAAGTGGACAATGGGGGGAAGTGACGGAAAAAGCAAAGACAATGCTTGTTCCTCCGGTTACCACCAAAGAAAAGCGTATCTTTATAGAACGTGAGGATGCACTTCAAAGTTCCTTGAAAATGGGATGTTTCGTAATGGACCGTCATCATCCGGACTTTTTGAAGGCACGTGTCATGGTCACTTTGTTCGGAGGGTATTTCGGGAGCCGTCTGATGTCCAATATCCGTGAAGACAAGGGATATACATACGGTATCGGCGCAGGCATTGTGTCCTATCCGGAAACGGGAATACTGACTGTCAGTACCGAGGCGGCCAATGAATATGTGGATTCTATCATAACAGAAGTTTATCGGGAGATGGACAAATTGTGTAATGATCTCGTTCCTCAAGAAGAATTGGAAATGGTGAAGAACTATATGCTGGGCGATTTATGCCGGTCGTACGAGGGACCTTTTTCTTTGTCTGATGCCTGGATTTATATAGAAACGGCAGGGCTGGACGAACGCTTCTTTATCCGTTCGCTGGATGCCATCCGGGGAATCACCAGAGAAGAAATACGCATATTGGCTCAAAAGTATTTCTGCAAAGAAAACTTAATAGAGGTCATTGCGGGTAAAAAAGTGTAATAACCTATCATGTCCAAAGATAGAAAATCGTATCTTTGGCATAAATCTTATCTATTATAAGTAACGAACCAATGAAGAAATACGTATATATATTATTGCTTTTGGCATCGGTCAGTACATTGGCCACCGCTCAGATAAAAATCGGGAATTATACTTTTAAAGACGGGGGCGAATATACCGGAGAACTGAAAGGCAGAAAACCAAACGGTAAAGGAAAAACAATCTACAAGAACGGAAATACCTACGAGGGGAATATATAAAAGGTAAACGCGAGGGGAACGGGACATATACGTTTCACGATGGAGAAAAGTATGTGGGGCAATGGTTCCAGGATCAGCAACACGGCAGCGGAACCTATTATTTTATGAATAATAACCGGTATGAAGGTATGTGGTTTGCCGACTATCAGCAGGGTGAAGGCACTATGTATTATTATAACGGAGATGTTTATATAGGTAACTGGTTTCAGGACAAACGTAGCGGAAAGGGTACTTATACCTGGAAAGCAGGAGCCAAATATGAGGGCGAATGGAAAGAAGACAAGAAAAACGGACAGGGTGTTATGGTATGGCCCGACCAGTCAAAATATGAAGGTGAGTGGAAAGATGACGCACGTGACGGAAAGGGGACATTTTACTATGTCAACGGTGACAAGTATGTGGGCGACTGGAAGGATGACGTGCAGCATGGTAAAGGCATTTATTACTTTCATAGCGGTGACCGTTACGAAGGTGACTACGTGAACGGTGAACGTACCGGGCAGGGTATTTATATACACAAGAATGGTGACAAGTATGTAGGGCAGTTCAAGAACGGCGAGCAGCATGGGACCGGAACCTTTACATGGGCCAACGGTGCTGTGTATGAAGGGCAGTGGGTGAATAACCAGCGCAGCGGTAAAGGACACTATATCTGGGCGAACGGCGATGACTATGAAGGTGAATGGAAAAACAACATGGCCGACGGTGAAGGCACTTTGCGCACGGCTGACGGAACCAAATACAAGGGGCATTTCGTAAAAGGAAAGGAAGACGGCAAAGGTGTGCTTGAAGATAAAAACGGAGTACGCTATGACGGATTTTTCAAACAAGGGAAGAAACACGGCGCTTTTGTGGAGACTGACAAGAATGGAAATGTAATCCGTAAAGGTGTTTATAAGTTTGGAACGCTGGATGCGGAACAAAAATAAGAATATAATGTTGGATTTAGAGAAGATAACGTTGAATGTACGTGAAATAGCACTCCGGGCGGGTGCTTTTCTTCGTAATGAGCGTAGCGGTTTTGACCGTAGCAAGGTAGAGAAGAAAAATGCTCACGACTATGTGTCGTATGTAGATAAGGAATCGGAACGCCGTATTGTGGCCCAACTTCGGGAATTGCTTCCCGAAGCAGGATTCATTGCCGAAGAAGGTTCGGGCAGCCTGACTACGGAAAACTATTGCTGGCTGGTAGATCCGCTGGACGGAACCACCAATTTTATCCATAATAATGCTCCTTATTGTGTGAGTATCGCCCTTCGCAATAAAGAAGAACTGCTGGTTGGGGTGGTGTATGAGGTATGCCGCGATGAACTTTACTGGACTTATAAAGGAGCGCCTTCTTATCTGAACAACAAAGAAATACATGTGTCAGATGTTTCTGATATGGACGAAGCGTTTGTGGCGTTAGGCTTTCCATACGATTCGCAAAAGTATAAGCCTTTGGCGGAGCATATCGTGCACGAGTTATATGGAAATGTGGGAGGCATGCGCCTGCAAGGAGCTGCTGCGGCAGAACTTTGCTATGTAGCTGCCGGTCGCTTTGAAGCCCGTATAGAAGGGCTGCTGGGACCGTGGGATATTGCTGCCGGTTCGATAATCTTGATGAATGCCGGTGGAAAAGTGACAGATTACAGCGGAGGGGGAGACTTTTATTCCGGTCGTGAAGTGTTGGCTACTAATGGAAAGTTGCATGATGAGTTTCTCAAGGTCTTGGGAAAAAATAAATACTTCGCTTTTTTCTAGTTCGTTACAAATATATTTTGTAAGTTTGTCAAGTGAACACATGAACATAATGTAACATGGATGTATCTGTTATCTTTCAATTTTTAAAAGACCTGGCCGCAAACAATAACCGGGAGTGGTTTCAGGGGCATAAGGATGAATATCTGAAAGCTCAAAAAGAGTTTGAGGAATTACTGACAGCAATCATCGCCCGCATTTCGTTGTTTGACGAAAGTATTGTCGGTATTCAAGCCAAGGACTGTACATACCGAATTTATCGCGACACGCGTTTTTCCAGTGATAAGACTCCTTATAAGATACACTTGGGCGGCTATATCAACGCTCGTGGAAAGAAATCGGAACATTGTGGATATTATGTTCATATAGAGCCTGATAACTGTATGCTTGCTGGTGGAAGCTGGTGCCTGGAACCTAAAGTGCTGAAAGCTGTCCGCCAGTCCGTTTATGACAACATAGACGAATACAGGGAAATTGTGGAAGATCCTGCGTTCAAGCAATACTTTCCTGTTATCGGAGAGAATCACTTAAAAACGGCTCCCAAAGGATTTCCGAAAGATTTTGAATATATTGATTATTTAAAATGTAAGGATTATACCTGTGCTTATATGGTGCCTGATGCGTTTTTCCTTGCCCCTGACCTGTTGGACAAAGTAGAGGATGTTTTCAAGCAACTGAAGCGTTTTGCTGATTTTACAAATTTCACAATAGACGACTTTGAATGATAAAAGCAATATTTTAACCATTAAAATGAAATAATTATGGTAGTAGACAGATTAGAAAACTTAGAAAAGTACGCTTCATTGAATCCTTTGTTCGCTAAAGCAATGGAATATCTGAAGACTACAGACTTGAACGCTCAGGAATTAGGAAAAGTAAAATTACAGGGTGATGATCTGGTAGTAAACTTTTCTCAGACCAAGCCTAAAACTAAAGAAGAAGCAAAATTAGAAACTCATAATCAGTTTATTGATATACAGATTCCTCTGTCAGGGGTGGAAGTGATGGGTTATACGGCCCGTGAAGATCTTCCCGAAGCAGACTATGATGCAGATAAGGATATCTCGTTCTATCCGGGACTTGCCGAAAGCTATATTCCTGTAAAGCCGGGAATGTTTGCCATCTTTTTTCCACAGGATGCTCACGCTCCGGGAGTGTCTCCTGACGGTGTGAAAAAAGTGATCGTTAAAGTTTTGGTTTGAAAGAGAATAACTAACAAGTAATCATATTATGGAAAATACCACTCCTAAATTAGGCATAATAGAAAGTGATCCTTGGCTGGAACCGTATTCGGCAGCGATTGAAGGACGCCATCAGCATGCACTAGACAAAGAATTGGAACTGACCGGAGGCAAAGGAACTTTATCGGACTTTGCCACCGGATATTTATATTTCGGCTTGCATCGTACCAGAAGAGGGTGGGTGTTCCGTGAATGGGCTCCGAATGCGAAGGAAATTTATCTTATCGGAGATTTCAACGACTGGAAAGAACATGGCGATTATAGGATGTACCATGTAAAGAACTCTCCTGGTGTATGGGAGGTGGAATTACAAAGCGGTGCTATAAAGCATGGTGATTTGTATAAACTGAAAGTCCGTTGGAATGGCGGTGAAGGAGAACGCATACCGGCATGGGCCAACCGTGTGGTACAGGATGAGCAGACAAAGATATTCAGTGCACAGGTCTGGGAACCGGAGAATCCTTACCGGTTCAGAAAGAAGGTGTTCCGTGCAAAGACTGATCCTTTGATGATTTATGAATGTCATATCGGTATGGCTCAGGAAGAAGAAAGGGTAGGGACTTATAATGAGTTCCGTGAGAAAATATTGCCGCGTATAGCGGAAGCCGGATATAACTGTATTCAGATTATGGCTATTCAGGAGCATCCTTATTATGGGAGTTTCGGGTATCATGTTTCCAGTTTCTTTGCTCCGTCATCCCGTTTCGGTACACCGGATGAATTGAAGGAATTGATTGATACGGCACATAGAATGGGAATTGCCGTCATTATGGATATTGTTCACTCTCATGCCGTGAAGAATGAAGTGGAGGGACTTGGCAATTTTGCCGGTGATCCTAATCAATACTTCTATCCGGGCGGGCGGCGTGAACATCCGGCATGGGATTCCTTATGCTTTGATTATGGTAAGAATGAGGTGATTCATTTCTTGCTGTCCAATTGTAAGTATTGGATGGATGAGTTCCGTTTTGACGGTTTTCGTTTTGACGGTGTGACATCGATGTTGTATTATAGCCACGGCTTGGGAGAGGCGTTCTGTAATTATGGGGATTACTTTAACGGGAATCAGGATGATAATGCGATTTGTTATTTGACATTGGCCAACAAGTTGATTCATCAGGTAAATTCCAAAGCGATTACCATTGCGGAAGAAGTTTCGGGTATGCCCGGGTTGGCAGCACCGATTCAAGATGGTGGATATGGGTTTGATTACCGTATGGCCATGAATATTCCGGATTATTGGATTAAAACAATCAAGGAGAAGATTGATGAAGACTGGAAACCGAGCAGCATGTTCTGGGAAGTGACCAACAGACGCAAGGACGAGAAGACTATTTCGTATGCCGAAAGCCATGACCAGGCATTGGTGGGCGATAAGACTATTATTTTCCGTCTGATAGATGCTGATATGTATTGGCATTTCCAGAAAGGGGATGAAAATTATACAGTGCATCGCGGCATCGCATTGCATAAGATGATTCGTTTGCTTACTGCCTCTACCATCAATGGAGGATATTTGAACTTTATGGGTAATGAATTCGGGCATCCCGAATGGATTGATTTTCCACGTGAAGGTAACGGATGGTCGCATAAATATGCCCGTCGTCAGTGGGGGCTTTTTGATAATAAGAACCTGTGTTACCATTACTTGGGCGATTTTGATTCAGCTATGGTCCACCTCATTGAGAGTGTGAAAAATATTCAGGAAACTCCAGTGATTGAAGTATGGCATAACGACGGTGACCAAGTGTTGGCTTACCGGCGTAAGAATTTGATTTTTGTATTTAATTTCAATCCTACCAAGTCATTTACAGACTATGGTTTCCTAGTGCCTGTCGGGGCGTATGATGTGGTACTGAATACGGATGCGACAGCTTTCGGAGGCAATGGTCTGGCTGATGACAGTATACGTCATTTCACTAATTTCGACCCTCTTTATAAGAAGGATAAAAAGGAATGGCTGAAACTGTATCTGCCTGCCCGTTCGGCTGTGGTATTGAAAAAAGTGAAAGAGTAATTTATGAGCAGCAACAACAGCTTATCCTATAAAAGAGCCGCCCGCATCCTCACGGTTGCGTGCGGTCTTCTTTTCTCTATTTTTAGTATTGTCTATCTTTTTGTGCTTCAGAAAGATGTAGTAGGTGCATTGCATTATTCATTGTCACAAGGAAAGACACATTATTCTCCGTTGGTGGGAGCTATTATCATTACAGTGGTTTTATTGGTATTCCGTTGGGGAATCAATGGATTGATGGGATTAAAGGGGCCTGTACGGACACTTTCTTATTTCCCGTCTTGTCTGTTGCTGGGAGTGCTGACGGATGTGGACCGGACTATTTTCCACGGAGGAAACATAGGAGATAAATGGTTTTGGCTGCTGCCGTTGCTTTTGCTTATATATATAGGTGTGGTCTATACTTTACGGCGTGTGTTTCGTTCCTGGCTGAATCAAGAGGGGTCCATATTGGGCTTAATAAACTCTAACTTAGCTATTTTGACACTTTTATGCCTGATGACGGTAGGTATAGGAAATACGAATGTGAATTTTCATCATGAACTGGCTGTGGAGCAGGCTATCCGTAATCATCATTATGAAGCTGCACGGATGGTAGGAGCAAAGTCTTTGGAAACAACCCGTACATTGGCAGTGCTTAGAGCCTATGCTATGTCTTTGGAAGGTACCATGGGGGAGCATTTGTTTGAATACCCTCAATATTATGGTGCGGAAGGGCTTTTGTTTGCGCCTCATTCTCAGGAAACTTTGCGCTTGAATGCCGATAGCTTGTATGCTTATCTTGGTGCAAGACCACATGTTGCAGAAAAGACAGTAGACTTTTTGGCTCGTATCTGTCGTGATGAAATAGGTAGACATACCGCTTTGAATTATTATATGAGTGCATTGCTGCTGGATAAGAAATTGGACAAATTTGTATCGGCGGTTGATATGTATTGTTTCGAGCAAGATACATTGCCGCGTTATTATCGTGAGGCATTGGTGCTTTACAAACGGACTCATCCTGGATATGGAAGAGAAGTCAAAGACACGCTGATGGTGCGGCGTTTGGATGAGTTTCTTAACCGTCAGAAGGAATTTTCATCACCGGTGGAAGAGAAAAACCATATGCGGCGGGAATATGGTGATACCTATTGGTGGTATTATCGTTATCAATAAGTTATTTTTATACTTTTTGATCCTATATTTTTGCTAAATCATTGGTACTTTCCCATGCTTTTTTACTAATTTTGCAAACTCTTAAAAAGGAAAAACAAAAATAACGATATAGCAATGGCAGTAGAATTGAAAGAACTTACCAAAAGAAGCGAGAATTATTCTCAGTGGTATAATGATTTGGTGGTGAAGGCCGATTTGGCTGAACAATCACCTGTGCGTGGATGTATGGTTATCAAGCCTTACGGATACGCCATTTGGGAGAAAATGCAGCGTCAGTTGGACGATATGTTTAAGGAAACCGGCCACGTGAACGCTTATTTCCCGTTGCTTATCCCGAAATCTTACCTTAGCCGTGAAGCTGAGCACGTAGAAGGATTTGCCAAAGAGTGTGCTGTAGTTACTCACTACCGTCTGAAGAATGCAGAGGACGGTTCGGGTGTTATCGTAGATCCGGCTGCCAAACTGGAAGAAGAATTGATTATCCGCCCTACATCTGAGACAATCATTTGGAGTACATATAAGAACTGGATTAATTCCTATCGTGACTTGCCTATCTTGTGTAACCAATGGGCAAATGTTATGCGGTGGGAGATGCGTACCCGTTTGTTCCTGCGTACTGCGGAGTTCTTGTGGCAGGAAGGACATACGGCTCATGCGACCCGCGAGGAAGCAGAAGCGGAAGCACAGAAAATGTTGCATGTGTATGGTGACTTCGCTGAGAAGTATATGGCTGTTCCGGTAATCAAAGGGGTAAAATCGGCTAATGAACGTTTCGCCGGTGCATTGGATACTTACACCATCGAAGGCTTGATGCAGGATGGAAAGGCATTGCAATGTGGTACTTCTCACTTCTTGGGACAGAATTTCGCAAAAGCGTTCAATGTACAGTTTGTTGACAAAAACAATAAACTGGATTATGTTTGGGCTACTTCCTGGGGAGTATCTACCCGCCTGATGGGTGCTTTGATAATGACTCACTCTGATGATAACGGATTGGTGTTGCCACCGCATTTGGCTCCTATTCAGGTAGTTATCGTTCCTATTTATAAGAATGATGAAATGCTGAAGAAGATTGATGCAAAAGTAGAAGGCATTGTCAATAAGTTGAAAGCAATGGGTATCTCTGTGAAATATGATAATGCAGACAATAAGCGTCCGGGATTCAAGTTTGCAGATTACGAACTGAAAGGTGTGCCTGTTCGCTTGGTAATGGGTGGCCGTGATCTTGAAAACAATACAATGGAAGTGATGCGTCGTGATACATTGGAGAAAGAAACTCGTTCTTGCGACGGAATCGAAGAATATGTACAACAATTGTTGGAGGATATCCAGAACAATATTTATCAGAAGGCATTGAACTATCGTAACGAACATATCGTGAAAGTGGATTCATACGATGATTTCAAGGAACAAATAGAGAAAGGCGGCTTTATTCTGGCTCATTGGGATGGAACCCCGGAAACGGAAGACCGGATTAAAGAGGAAACCAAGGCAACAATTCGTTGTCTTCCTTTTGATGCTGATGAAGAGAGCCTGACTCCGGGCAAGTGTATGGTAACCGGAAAACCATCTGCTCGCCGTGTTCTCTTTGCGAGAGCATATTAAACTTCGACACATTTATTTTATTTTTAATACATTATGTGGAGTCGGCAGCAGTGAATGCTCCCGACTCTTTTTGTTTTAATGTGATGATTAATATAGAAAATATATCTATAAGTTTTGGTAATCTGACTCTTTTCAGAGGACTTGACCTGCAAGTTCATTACGGAGAAAGCGTATGTATTTGTGGTGGTTCCGGCAGTGGAAAATCTTCATTGCTGAAAGCTGTTTTGGGCTTTGTACCTTTAAGTGAAGGGACAATAAAGGTGGACGGCACACTGCTGGCACCTAGAACGGCGGATCATATCCGAAAGAAAATAGCATGGATTCCCCAGGAGTTGGCTCTTCCTTCGGAATGGGTCAGTGAAATGGTGCGGATGCCTTTTGAACTGAAGGCAAACCGTGAGGCGGGATTCAACAAAGAGCGGCTGATGGATTATTTCGTATCATTAGGATTGGAAGAGAAACTTTATGATAAACGGGTAAATGAAGTGTCGGGTGGTCAGCGTCAGCGTATCATGTTGGCAGTGACAGCCTTGCTTGACAAACCTTTACTGGTAGTGGACGAACCGACTTCGGCACTTGATCCGGAATCGTGCTTACGGGTGATTAACTTCTTTAAATCCTTGTGCAGTAAAGGAATGACTATCTTGTCTGTTTCGCATGACAAACAGTTTGCCGCCGGATGCGACAAGGTATTTACTTTATAATCTGACTGATGGGAACAATTGATATAGACTATGGCAGTTTGGGAATAGGATTGCTGCTGATGCTTATTCCGGTTTATTTTTTATGGCATTTCAAGACGGGCTTGCTTAAACCGGTTCTGATAGGCACGGTACGTATGATTATACAGTTGTTTTTGATTGGGGCTTATCTTCGTTTTCTGTTTGAATGGAACAATCCGTTTATCAATTTTCTATGGGTGATCATCATGGTTGGGGTGGCTGCTGAAACGGCTTTGACGCGTACGCGGTTAAAACGTGGAATTTTGATGATTCCAATCTCTATCGCTTTTTTTTGTAACAGTGGTGCTCGTCGGACTTTATTTTCTTGGTTTTGTATTAAAGTTGGATAACATCTTCAGTGCCCAGTATTTTATTCCGGTTTTTGGTATAATCATGGGGAATATGTTGGGAGTGAATGTGATAGGATTAAATACTTACTATGCCGGATTGCGTAGGGAACAGCAACTTTATTATTTTCTGTTGGGGAATGGCGCTACCCGTAATGAGGCGATAGCTCCATTTGTGCGTCAGGCTCTTATTAAAGCGTTCAGCCCGGGCATTGCCAATATGGCAGTAACAGGGCTTGTTGCATTGCCGGGAACTATGATTGGGCAGATATTGGGAGGAAGTTCGCCACATGTGGCTATCAAATATCAGATTATGATTGTAGTTATCACTGTGGTGGCATCCATGCTTTCACTAATGATGACCATTTTTCTGGCCTCACGGAAATCATTCGACAGTTATGGCCGGTTGTTACGGGTTCATAAGGATACCAAACGGAAGTAGGGGCCTTATTCTTGCTTTGTATACATTTTATATATTTCTTTCAATAAAATAGAAAAACATGAATGAGCAAATTTGGAAATATATAGCAGAATTATCAACTCCCGGTTTCTTTGTCACTGCGGATATAATGTATGAAGGAGAGGAATTTCCCGTAGATATTAAAGCATTTATCATTGATAAACTAGCTCTGATAGAAACAGGAATATCAGCCCGCAAATTTACGTTTCATTCGGGCGGATGGCGTATTCATCTTACTTTTTTCCCGACAGACCGTGTTGTTGACGAGCGTTATGCTTTGAAAAATAAAATGATAAAGTGGGGAAAGTATAAAAAATAGCTTGGTTGCTTTTTAAATTCAAATGGATTGATTATCTTTGCAATCAAATTTTCGCGAACGAATGAAAATTAAGGAAATAGTAAGTGCCCTTGAAAGGTTCGCGCCTCTGCCTTTGCAAGACGGATTTGATAATGCCGGATTGCAAGTTGGACTGACAGAAGCGGAAGCAACAGGGGCTTTGTTGTGTCTGGACGTTACTGAAGCTGTTGTGGATGAAGCTGTCATGTTGGGATACAACCTGATTATATCGCATCATCCACTTATATTTAAAGGTTATAAATCTATTATTGGTCGGGATTACATTGAACGGTGTGTGTTGAAAGCCATTAAAAATGATATTGTCATTTATTCGGCACATACCAATCTGGATAATGCTCCCGGAGGTGTCAATTATAAAATAGCTGAAAAGATAGGCCTCAAGAATGTACGCATATTAGACCCGAAAGAAGAATATTTATTGAAGTTTGTAACTTTTGTGCCGGATGCACAGGCTGACAGAGTAAGAAAAGCTTTATTTGAAGCCGGTTGTGGTTGCATAGGTAATTATGATTCATGCAGCTATAATTTGGAAGGTGAGGGGACTTTCCGTGCGCAGAGAGGAACCAGTCCGTTCTGTGGAGAAATAGGCGAATTGCATAAGGAATCCGAGGTGCGTATAGAAACGATTCTTCCGGCTTTTAAAAAGGCTGCGGTGATAAAAGCATTATTGGCAACACATCCTTATGAAGAACCGGCTTTTGATTTTTATCCGTTGAAAAATACCTGGACACAAGTAGGTTCGGGAGTGGTCGGAGAATTGGAAGAGCCTGAAGCCGAACTGGATTTCTTGAAACGCATCAAGAAAACGTTCGAAGTGGGCTGTCTGCGACATACTCGTTTATCCGGTCGTCTGATACAGAAAGTAGCGTTGTGTGGCGGAGCTGGAGCATTTTTATTGCCTAAAGCGGTAAGTGCCGATGCTGATGTATTTATCACAGGTGAAGTGAAATATCATGATTATTTCAATTATGAGAATGATATCCTGGTAGCTGAAATGGGGCATTATGAGAGTGAACAGTATACAAAAGAAATATTTTATTCAATCATACAGGAGATGTTTCCGGAGCTGGAAGTCCAGATAACCCGGGTAAATACAAATCCTATTAAATATTTGTAAGAAAAACTATGGCTAGAGAAGCAAAGAAAGACCCGAGCGAATTAACAGTGGAAGAAAAGCTGAAGGCTTTGTACCAGTTGCAAACCATGTTGTCTGAAATCGATAAAATTAAGACTCTGAGAGGGGAACTTCCTCTTGAAGTTCAAGACCTTGAAGATGAGGTTGCCGGTTTGAGCACTCGTATCGAGAAAATTAAAGCTGATATCGAGGAATTGAAATCAAACATTGCAACTAAGAAAATTGAAATCGAGACAGCTAAGACTTCTGTTGAAAAATATAAAGCTCAGCAGGATAATGTGCGTAATAATCGTGAATATGATGTGTTGACAAAGGAGATTGAATTCCAGTCATTGGAAATCGAACTTTGCGAGAAACGCATAAAGGAATATATTGCAGCAGAAAAAGCAAAGAGCGAGGAGATAGAGCACAGTAATCAAGACTTGGATGAAAGAAAGAAGGACTTGGAAGCGAAGAAATCCGAATTGGAAGAAATTGTTTCTGAAACCAAGCAGGAAGAAGAAAAGCTGAGAGAGAAAGCAAAAGTATTGGAGACAACAATCGAACCGCGTCTGTTGCAGGCATTTAAACGTATCCGTAAGAATTCTCGAAATGGATTGGGAATTGTATATGTTCAGCGTGATGCATGTGGTGGTTGTTTTAACAAGATTCCGCCCCAGAAACAGCTTGATATCCGTATGCGTAAGAAAATTATCGTATGTGAATATTGTGGTCGCATCATGATTGACCCTGAATTGGCGGGTGTGATTGCTGAACAGCATTTGGAAACTGTCAAGAGATAATATATCTCCTGAAGCAGTATCTTTTTCTTTGTGGAAAAAGAATTTTATCACATTCTAAGCAAGATCTTGTAAGAAGATGTTGCTTAGAATGTTTTTATATCTACAGTTCTGAATAATGGGGAATCTCCGGTAGAAAAAGGTATGTTTTTGTATTGTAATCAATATGGCAGCAGTAATGGTTCAATCCGTTGCTGACAATCAGATAATCAACTTTCAGGACCATGTTATACCTGGTTATCTGATCAAATACTGTTTGCGTGATTTCTATATGTGGAGCTTTGTATTCCACAATCAGTTTGGCACTTAGATCTTTGTTGTAGAGCACAGTATCACAACGTTTTTTTGTTCCGTTTAAGTCCAGTTGTATTTCGTTGGCCAGTAATCCCTTCGGATATCCTTTATAATCCGTCAGATAATGAACAAAATGTTGTCTTACCCATTCTTCCGGAGTAAGGGCGACATATCTCTTGCGAAGCATATCGAAAATAACATTTTTTCCATTTCGCTCCGCGATTTTAATTTCGTAGGATGGTAAGTTTAATGATAACATTTAGTAAATTTGCATAAGTGTAACTCGGTAATAACCGATACAAAAATACAAAAGATTATGAAAACAAAAGAGGAAATTGTAGCAAACTGGCTTCCCCGCTACACAAAAAGAAGCTTGAATGATTTCGGAGAATACATCCTTCTGACCAATTTCAATAAATATGTGGAACTTTTTGCCGACAAATTCAATGTGCCGGTATTAGGACGTGATGCCAATATGACTTCGGCACATGCGGAAGGAATCACTATTATTAATTTTGGCATGGGAAGTCCTAATGCTGCCATCATTATGGATTTGCTAGGGGCCATCCAGCCTAAAGCATGTTTGTTTTTAGGCAAATGTGGGGGCATAGATAGGAAAAATAAGTTGGGAGATCTGATTCTACCCATTGCAGCCATTCGTGGAGAAGGAACATCCAATGATTATTATCCGCCTGAGGTACCTGCGTTACCTGCATTTATGTTGCAGCGTGCCGTCTCGTCGGCTATCCGCGACCATGCCCGCGATTATTGGACCGGAACGGTATATACTACCAACCGCCGTATATGGGAGCATGATGAAGAGTTTAAAAAGTATCTCCTTAAAACGCGTGCCATGTGTGTGGATATGGAAACGGCTACGCTGTTTACTACCGGTTTTTACAATCATATTCCTACTGGAGCATTACTTCTGGTATCCGACCAGCCGATGATTCCTGAAGGGGTGAAGACGGAGAAAAGCGACAGTATTGTAACGCAGCAATATGTAGAGGAGCATGTGGAGATTGGTATTGCTTCATTACAAATGATTATTGAGGAAAAGAAAACAGTCAAGCACTTAAAATTTGACTGGTAATTTTACTGTGTATGGCAAAAGAAACAACATACGAAGAGATAGCCCGTGAGCTGAAAAACCGTATCTATAAGCCTGTTTATTATCTAATGGGTGAAGAGTCTTATTATATAGACCGGATATCTGAGTATATAGCACAAACGGTGTTAAATGAAAATGAAAAAGAATTCAATCAGACTATTGTTTATGGGGCTGATACAGATATCGCGACTGTTATCAATGCAGCCAAGCGTTATCCCATGATGTCCAAATATCAAGTTGTAATAGTAAAAGAGGCTCAAAATATAAAGAATATTGAAGAGCTTGTTTATTATCTCCAAAAACCTTTGGATTCTACAATTCTGGTGTTATGCCATAAACATGGTACATTGGATAGAAGAAAAAAATTGGCAGCTGAAATAGAGAAAGTAGGTGTCCTTTTCGAATCGAAAAAGATTAAGGATGCCCAGCTTCCTGGGTTTATATCTTCTTACTTGAAACGTAGATCAGTAGAAATAGAACCTAAGGCTTCAGAAATGATGGCGGAATTTGTTGGAGCAGATTTAAGCCGTATGGCCGGAGAGTTGGAAAAATTAATTATCACACTTCCAAGAGGACAAAAGCGGATTACTCCAGAACAGATAGAACGTAACATTGGCATAAGCAAGGATTATAATAATTTTGAGCTTAGGAATGCTTTGGTGGCAAAGGATGTTTTCAAGGCTAATCAGATAATAAAATATTTTGAGGAGAATCCCAAAACAAATCCTTTGCAGATGACCTTGTCTGTGTTATTTAATTTCTTCTCTAATTTAATGCTTGCATATTATGCTCCTGATAAGTCAGAGCAGGGTATAGCCAATCAGCTGGGGCTTAAATCATCATGGCAGTCTAAAGACTATATGGTTGCTATGAGGAAATATAGCGGAGTAAAGGTAATGCAAATTATTGGTGAGATTCGTTACTGTGATGCAAAATCAAAAGGAGTGGGTAATCCATCTTTGGGAGATGGAGATTTGCTGCGCGAACTTGTATATAAAATTCTTCATTAATTAACAGGGTCAAGTAAGATTCCGATGTCCCGATGCTTTTATTTTTTAAGTGTCGGGATTCTTTTTATCCTTTCTCTCAGCAGAAATTCTGTTGATGGCTCAATTGAGAATAATATTTTACATTCATGCTTCTGTTATTATCTCATTTAATGCTATAAGTTATGCTTTTGTTCTCTATTTTTCTAGATGATGAGAGATGGATGATGAGAAAAATAGTATTAACTCGCTTATTCCTAGATTGATAGAGCATTTTTCGCCTTCTTAGAATCGTGTATTTTAAAGAGAATGTCCGTTAGTACATGAATATGGTAGTATTTTGCCTTTTCGGAGTAAAATGAATAGAAGAATGGGGATGTGAAAGAATGCAGATGAAGTGAGCAAATAGCTACCATTTATTTTTGTAAGTTCCATACGCTATTTTAAAATTTTGAATCTATACTTTGTTCTCTTATCGTGCCTTCCATGATTCTCACTATCCATGAATTCCATAAAGCGAAGATGGGTTAAAACTTGGATGGGTTTTACCATGAAAAATACATTGACTTGTAAAATAGGAAAACAAAATATTCATAGGATCAAGTTGGATCATAAAACAGATGAAATTTACTGTTGGAAATAATTATAATTTAATTTTGTAACATTACACCTGTAAACCCTCTTAATATAGAAGGTTTTATAAGTTTTACAGATTTAGTAATGTGAATGTTACAAATATAAACAGGATGGTGGTCAAGAGTGAATATTACATATATAAATGTGTATGAATAATTATTTATCCCTTATTTTATTACAATAATATATTATAAACCAAAGTTTTACATCTTATTGATAAAGCTATTGATAACTTGTATGCATTTTATTTGCTTATATAGTCATGTTTGTTTGTAAATATATTGTTTTTTTCTGTGAGTATATTATAGATAATCAGTATTTTATATACTTATAGTT
>ENA-OPYX01000267-OPYX01000267.1-human-gut-metagenome-genome-assembly--contig:-NODE-267-length-31262-cov-10.035105_pt1 | contig 31262 bp, 29 predicted proteins | sample MGYA00242639_ERZ504486 | MGnify/ENA primary metagenome ERZ504486 (study PRJEB26092, sample SAMD00036296) | human gut metagenome | host: Homo sapiens | study: EMG produced TPA metagenomics assembly of... | reverse complement strand
TGACTTGAACACTTATTATTTTAATAGAGGAGAATTTCTATTTCTATAAGAAACTTATTAACCACTCGTAAAACGAGTGGTTTTTTGTTTCGCACGCTCTGCGTACTCAACTAACTAAAGTACAAAAAAAAGGAGAAGTTATCTAACTTCTCCAAAAATAATTTTATTAGGATTTTATTTTTGAACATAAAATTCTATATCATCTATAGAACCCCATGTGTCAGGTCTACCATTTAAAATGAAGCCAATTTCTACTTCACCATTTTTAACCTCAATATTTTTAATTGAAGTCTGATGCCATCTATTCCAGCCATCATCTTTGATATCAGTAGTCATTTCTACACCATTTTGTTTTACAAATAATTGATATTTGGAAGCTAAACCATTTCCTTGTGTCCAACAAGATAAAGTATATTTTCCATCAGAAAGACCTTTTAATTTTTGTTTAATAATCACATTAAATGGTTTATTATTCCAATAGTGCATAGCACATTTATCACGTACATCTCCTTGATTCCAAGCTAAATTTATTGCTGAACTATCACCTACAATATCCCAGCCATTTAATGTTTCATTTTCAAAATTACCATTTAAGACTAAATTCATTTTATTTTTTACTTCAATATTAGCTATAGCCTTTTGTGCTAATCCTTCCACAGTTCCTGATATCGTATAATTACCCGGTTTTGCAAAAATTGGTTTGGCAACATCCCATTTAACAGACATATTTTTTACTGCATCATTAGAATAAACCACACCTACTGTCTGTGGTAAATCTACATTACTATATAAACTAACATCTTTTACATCAACTGTATTTATCGTTGTAACTTGTGGCTCTATATACTGATTATTTGGGTCTGATACTAAGTTAAATGTATCCATAGATTCAAGTGCATTTCCCTTTGTATCAAATAATGTTAAATTATCCCAACCATTACCACCACCATTAGACTTCCAACCTACTTTTTCATTGATAACCCAATCTGGAGCCCAATAAAATATCCCCAACCCACGATTATCATTTACACTAGCAACAGTTGCCATAACGTCACGCAATCCTGTTGCTTGTCCTTGCACTGTAGCTTTATAACCACCGACTTTTTCTTCATTTGTTCCAAAATTATTTTTCTCAAAATCGGCATCTTCTAAAGTATAACCAAAAGCAGTTTCTACAGCTATTACATCTTTATTATATTTGGCACTAACATCATTCATTGTATTTTTTAAATCGTCCATTGTACCATGCCAAAATGGATAAAATGACATACCAATTATATCAAAGTCATTCACTTTATTTTTTACAATTAAATTATCAAAAAAAGTATGATATAAATTTACATCTACACCAGCTAAATGTATCATTGTCTTAACTTTATTATCTTTATCATTATCATGTACAGCTTGTAAACCTGCATTTAATAATTTTGCTAAGAATTTATATCCATTAGGATTATCCTCTGTAAGTTGTGCTTCTGGCCATAACATCCCATTATTTAGCTCATTGCCTACTTGTACCATATCTGGTGTTACACCTTGAGCATTAAAATCTTGCATTACTTTAGCAGTATAAGCATAAACATCATCTACTAATTTATCACCACTATCATTTTTCCAAGCATCCGGTTTTTTCTGTTGACCTGGGTCCACCCAAAAATCACTGTAATGAAAATCTACAAGAACTTTCATACCTAAAGCTTTAGCCCGTTTTGCCATTTCAATAGCCTTAGCTTCATCTGTATTACCACCGCCGACACCTTCTGGTCCTACGACATATGGATTATTCCAAATACGAACACGAATCCAATTTACACCATGATTTTTTAAAATAGTGAGTCCATCTTGTTCTATGCCATTATCATAAAATTTAGTACCATTTCGTTCTAATTCTGGCATAATAGAAACATCCGCACCCTTGATAAAATCCGTAGATAAATTTTCTATAGGATTTACTTGTACTGCTGCTAGTGCTGTAAACGGTAAGGAACAAGAAATCATTGTAGCTGTTATTGCTGACAAAATTACTTTTTTTAATTTATTATTTTTTCATAAACTACACACCTTTTATTAGAAACTATAATTAAGTGCTAAATTATACATATCATAATAATCAGAGAACCCTGAGTAATTACTATCATATGGACGCAATTTATACCAGTTAAATTCCAAATTAGTATTATCCGCAAGCATATAACTAATACCTAATCCATAACCTTTTTCACCATTACCACCAAAACCATCACCACCTGGAGTGTTTAAAATGTGTGCCCAACCAGTAGAATCTACACTATAATTTCCTAAGCTCATATAATCAGCATAAACTTTCCAAGTATCTTTGGTATCCCATTTCAAATTACCATAAGTAAGTCTAGTCCACCAACCATTTTTTTGTGCTCCATCTGGAAGACCTGATGCTCTATTAGTTACAGCTTCTGCTGTTAAATTCCATTTGTCACTGAGTTGTGTGTTAATACCATAAGCAATTTGCTCTAACATATATGGATTTTCACTTGATTCAATCCAATTCCATTGATTTTTATGATTATTATACAATGTATTTTCATTACTATTTGTTTTTAAATAACCTAAAGTAAATTTAGTATTATCATCTACTCCAATCTGTGCATTAGCAATAAAAGCATTCATAGAATAATCTTTCCAATTTTCCGCAGTTAAATTTCCCCATCCTGCAGAAATAAGCGAATTATTTCCCAAATCTTGAGTTACCATAATACCATCAACTGGATTATCCCACCAAATAAGACCTTGCCCAATATTTAAATTCTGACGACCTAAGGTTACAGATGTATCCATCTGTTTCCAAGTCAATGCTAATAAATCTAAATTTGCACTACCATGTGCTCCACTATCACCATTATTAGTATATCCATTATCATCATTAGTCGTATTTTCTAATTTTACTCTACCTAAAACAGATAAATTCTCATCTGGTTCTGCATAAAAACCTAAACGTAAACGTTCTTGAATACGATTACTTCTTTTATCTTTTCTATCTTTATCAGCTACATTAGCTGTATAACCCTTTGGAGTATCAGCTTTATAATTTGTTTGATAACGAATACGTGCATCACCAAACCACTTAACTTTTCCATTGTCGAAGAAATTATTTATAGCTTGTGGCTCTTCTTTTACTGGCGCTGGTTCTGTTGGCATTACCATCATAATCTTTAATTCATTACTATACTCTTGTTGTAATTTATTGAGTATTACTTTATCTTCTGCTGTTGCTCTATTTTCATTTGCCATTGCTCTAGCTACAAATTGTGCTAAATCATAACGAGCCACCACTTTTTTATCATGAAAATCTGTCAAATTATAACCATCTACTAGACCTGTTTCTACTAAATGTTCCACTGCTGTATATGCCCAATAATCTTTAGGTACTGTAGCAAAAGGGTTTTCACTAGCAAAAGCTGTAGAATTAATCATTGTTCCAGCTATAGCTAATGAACATAATAATTTTTTATTTAATATATAACTCATAAGTTAAAACCTCTCTAAACCAAATATATTCTTATGCTCAAAGTTATAAAATAAATTCATAAATAGCTTCTATGCTAATTTTATCTATCGATACAATTTCATTACTAGTTTCTTCACTACGAGCAGCCATTGGTGAATCACTTTTTATTACTTGATTTTCTTTTAATGGAGAAATACTAATATAAATATCGCCATTTGGAATTTTTCTATAGATATTATCCAAACCAATTTCCCAACTTGCACCATTATTAAAATTATCTGCTACTAATTCATTATTTACAAAAGCATATCCAATATCACCTTGATAATCTATTTTTAAAATAGCCTCTTTTAGATCTCGCATATTTGCATAATCTATATGCAATAAAACCTTACCTTTGCCAATTTTTTCTGTAGTAAATGGTATAGATTTAGCTGATTTAGTAAATTTATATGTTTTTAATAAATCAGTTTCATCTATTTTACAAATATTTCTCATTAAATCGTCTGTTAATCCATCAATAGTTTGTATAATAATAGCATTTGTATTTGCTTCTACACGAATATTATCATTATCTACAAGAATTGGATTTTCAGATAAAAGTACCTTAGTATCTCCTGCTACTTCAAATTTCCAGAAATTTAAACTTTGATAATTAGTTAAAGTATATATATTAATTATCTTACCAGATACTGTAGTAATTACTAATTTAGATAAATCTGTACTAATCGGTTCAATAAATAATTTATTATTTTCTTTAATAATTGTTCCTTGAGAAATTTCTATGTTGCTGATACTATCATTAACAAAACAATATTCTGGTTTCATACCCTGTGGCATAAAGAAGAAATAATTTTCCACATCATCTTTAGCAAATTTTGTAATTAATTGTGTAGTAGCATATTTTAAAGTCAATCCTGCTAAAGTCAAATTAAATGGCAATATACAACTTTCTTCTGAAGCTAAACTCAGATTATTCTTTTCTGGAATAGTTAATGTTTCATCAGATAAAGATAAAGTTAAATTAAAATCATTTTTATCTGGAGAAACTAAATGATCTTGATAGTTATTAATGAATATAAAGCCTTTATTTTTATCTATACGTACGGCATAACGTAACTGTTCCACATCAGTAGGTAAAATGTCTTCTGCCCCTTCTGGTAAAATAGTCTGAGTAGGACAAAATTCCTTTTGAAAACTATTAAAGAAATAGTGCAATCTCTTTAGTCTAGCATAAGATTCACGAACTTGACCAAATTCTCCAATTGCAGCTTGATAATCATAAGAAATTTTTGGGGTAGCATTTTCATTTAAGTATGGTGTTTTTAATCCCAAAGGATTAGATCCGCCATGAAATACGTAATAACCAACAAAGTTACAACCCCCTGCAACTTTTATATTAGCCATAGCTTCTACACTATGATATGGTAATTGAAAACGATATTTATAAAATACAGTCATCCCTCCACCCATTTCACAGCAAGCAAAAGGCACTGTAGTCGGATCATAAGTCGGTTCAAAATTATAAGTAGGCTTACGATAATTACGATAAATAAATTCTGGAGTTACTGGATGTTCTTTTATACTTTCATCGTAAAAAATCCATGGCCAAAAAGCATAACCACCCCACAATGGAAGTACAGTATCTGGTGATGCTTGTGCTCCACCCCAACCAGTTCCTGTATAAATAGGTGCTATCATTCCTGCTTCAATAGCAAATTCTTTTAAAATTTCTATATGATGATGATGTTCTTCTACACTTGTATCATAGCTACCATTATTAATCCATTCATTGCTAGTACCTGTAGTCATCTCCCAAGGTGCACCAGCATGACAATATTCATTATCCAACTGAACACCAATAATAGGACCACCATCTTTATAAAATAATCCACGTACTTGATTGCCAATTTCTTGATAATATCTTTTTACATAAAATAAATATCTTTCATCATTAGAACGCACATTACAAGGCTCACCATATAACCAATCTGGAAGTCCTCCATTTCTAGCCTCACCATGTACAAATGGACCTATACGCAAAATAACTTCTACTTGATGTTTTTTACAAAGTTCTACAAAGTAACGAATATTAAATGAGCCATCCCATCTAAATTGTCCTTTTATTTCTTCATGATGATTCCAAATGATATAAGTAGGAATAATATTTATCCCTGCCATTTTCATTTTAACTATTTCATCTTCCCATTTATGAAAATCATATCTACTAAAGTGAAACTCACCACAAATACCAAAAAATGGTTTTTCATCTTTCATCATATAATGATTAGTAAAACTAATATGTTCTCCATTAGGATTAACACCTTGTAAATGCTCCAAAGTTGGATAAATACTATTTAACTCTTTTTTTAAATTAATCTGATAATTTTTCAAAATAAAACCTCTTTCAATTTCACTATTTATCTATTTTTTATTTCGCTGTTCTTGCATTTTTTCTTCTGCAAGAATTATTTCTTTATAATCAATAACACGCTTATTATCACTAATTAATAATTTTTGTGAAATTAACGTACAAATTCCTGCTACAATACCAATATACAAATATGATTGTGAAAACCCTATACTTTCATACATACTGCCAAAAAATGGAGAAAATATACTTGCACAAATAGAACTTGTACATAAACAACCAAGATAAATAGAAGCTGATAATCTTAAATCAAAATTTTTAGAAATATATTTAAATTGTCCAACTAAAAATAATGGTTTTTCAAACGAATGAATACATTTTACTGCCGCAATCCAAAGTGGACCCCATTCCAAAGAAGATCCAATTATACGTATAGACATAATAGTACCTGCAAGAATTAATGTTCTTTTTGCTCCTAATTTATTAGCTATTACAGGTGTTACGAATAAGAAAATAGCTTCAAAAAAAGTCTGAATTGCTCCTAAATCTCCAAACCAACGATTTCCCTCAGCTTGTGATTCAAATTGTGATACAAAATATACTCCAAACTGTTGATCATATACATCATATACACAACCAACACCTATCATAAAAATATAAAAATAAAAGTCTTTATTTGTAATAAATGTTTAATATCCTTTAGTGAAACAGAATTTGCTTTTTTCATTTCTACATCAGATATTTCTACTTTAGCCATTGATAAACAAATAATTGCAATTAAGGCAGCTAAAGATGCTGATACAAATGCTAAATTAGGATTAATGTTCATAGCAATGCCAGTTGTATATGTAGCCGCTGCCCATCCAAAAGATCCCCACATTCTAGCACGGCCATATTCAAAACCATATTTAATAGAAACTTTATTTATATATGAATCAATAACACCATATCCTGCATTAAAAATAAAACCTAGATAAATACCTCCTAAAATAGCGCCTAAATAAAAATTAGAAACAAGTAATGGTCCATAAATATAAATAAAAAATGGTCCAATTAATAATAAAATTATCAAAATAGTAAATAACAATGTTTTTTTCAATCCAATTTTATCAGAAATAAATCCTAAAACTGGTTGCATACATAATGCTGCTAGAGCATTAGCTGAATATAATAATCCTGTCTTAGTTGCTCCTATACCTAAATGCTGACCAAGCCAAATAGCAAAAAATGACATAGCTGCTGACCATGCAAATAAATGTAAAAAGCTAACTGCACTTAAAGCAAAATAATTTCTATTTTTTATACTAATTTGCATTTTAATCCCCCTAATTGATAAAATAATCCAATTAAACGATTTTTCTAAAAACTATTAATAAACTATCAATATTTATTCCAATGATTAATGATAATTTAACATTGCCACGCGACAAAAATAATTATATTATGAATAGACAGAAAAATGTGTAACATGTTAAACTAAATAATATAATATTTTGAAACAAGGTGATTTTATGCCTATAAAAATTCGTAAAACATTACTTCATGAGCCAATTACATTTGATACAATTGGCAATCATTGGGATCAAGTACCAATCTATCGACCAAATGGTTATCCATTATACCATTATCTCCAAACAGAAAAAGGTGTTGGTAAAATAGAAATTCAAGGTAAATCGTATTTATTAAATGAAAATGAAGGTATTTTAATTGCTCCATTTATACCTCATTCCTATGCTAAAAAAACAGATGAATGGTTTACCATGTTTATTACCTTTACAGGAACTATGGAAAGTAGTCTTTCTCAAGCATTAGGTAATAAACAAATCATTTTTATTCCTAAAGAACAAGGTATTATTATTGCAAAAGAATTATTTGATATGATATCTCAATATGAGAATCCTTCTGCTGATGCAAAATATTTTTCTTTAGCTAGTTATCATCTATTAATGAATTTTATAGATAATTCAGCTTTTAATTTATTGAATGAACCTTTATATCAAAAATATGTATTACCTGTAATTAAAGAAATCGAAACTTCATATGCTAGTGAAATCACAGTGCAAAAATTAAGCCAACAAGTTTATGTTACACCGCAATATTTATCGCGTTTATTCTCTAAATTCTTAGGTTGCTCTGTCTATAAATATCTGACAAATTATCGCATCAATAAAGCAAAAGAATTATTACTAACTCATCAACGCATGGAAATTCAACAGATTTCTCAATTAGTAGGTTTTTTAGATACTAGCCATTTTATTGCTATGTTTAAAAAATTTACAGGAATAACACCTCTTGATTTTCGCAAACTCAATTAAAAAAGCTAAGATTAATGGTTTTATCATCATTAATCTTAGCTTTATTTTATTATTTATCCTGTATCTGCCATGCGTTTTGCTAAACGTTTTTTATACTAGAATATCTTCTAAAATGTAACCCAAAGTGGGCTGGCAATGAATATAGATGTATATGCACCACAGAAGAAACCTATCATAAAGCAAAGGCAAAATTCTTTTTGTTGTATCTCCGCCAAAGAAATAAAGTGCAAATGTAGCAAATAATACTGTAGATACTGTATAAATAGAGCGAGTCATAGTCTGATAAATACTTGTATTTACAAGTTCTACAATATCGCCATTTTTTCTAAAATGCAATTTTAAATTTTCACGGATACGGTCAAAAATAACGATAGTATCATTTATAGAGTAACCGATAATTGTAAGTAATGCTGCTACAAATGAAGAATCTATTTGACGCTGAGTAAGTGCAAAAGCCCCAAGTACAATAATTACATTGTGTGCTAAGCCTAATACTGCTGAAATACCGAATTTAAATTCAAAACGATAAGATACATAAGCAATAATCAATAACCATGAAATAATTGTAGCATATATAGCATTCATGATAAGTTCAGTACCCATTGTAGCACCGACTTTTTCTTCACGAAGCACTTGATATGCACCTAGTTTATCAGTTAAACCAGCCATTACTTCTTTGCGTTCTTGTTCTTCTAAATCTACAGTTCTTATCATTACATTTTCAGATTCTGTAGATGAACTAGATTCTCCAGAAAGCTGAATTGTACTATTGCTCAAATTATATTCATTTAAAACAGCACGTACATCATTTATATTTACAGCCTTTTCAAAGCGTAAATCCATGATAGTACCACCAGTAAAGTCAATACCCATATTAAAGCCACGAGTTACCATGAAAAACAAGCTGGCAATAATCAATAATGAAGATATTGCATACCATATCTTGCGTTTACCAATAATATCAAATCTAGCCATTATTTCATGTCACCGTCCTTTACTTTATGACCTAAAGATACACCATAAATACGTGGGTCAGTGAATAATCTAGCTGCAATCAAATGTTTAAGCATAAACTGTGTTAATGTAATAGCTGTAAACATACTGATGACAACACCAAGACCTAAAGTAATGGCAAAACCACGAATTGGACCTGTACCAAAGAAGAATAATACTGCTGCTGCAATAATTGTAGTTAAGTTTGAGTCAAAAATTGTAGTAAAGGCACGTTTAAAACCTGAATCCATCGCCATGCGAAGTGTCTTGCCAGCTTTTACTTCTTCTTTGAAATGTTCAAAGATAAGTACGTTGGCATCAACCGCCATACCGATAGACAAGATAATACCCGCCACCCCTGGAAGTGTAAGCGTAGCATCTAATAATTTAAGTACGAATAATAAAATTATTACATAAGCCATCAAGCTTAAATTTGCAATCAAACCAGAAACACGATAGAAAAGTAACATAAATACAAAAATCGCACCTACACCAACAGTGAATGCAAATACGCTTTTATCTTTACTATCTTGACCAAGTGTTGGGCCTACTGTACGAGTTTCTATAATATCAACTTTTACAGGAAGTGCACCAGAACGTAAAAGCACTGCTAAATTATGTGCTTCTTCAAGATTTCTAGAACCTGTGATTACTGCTTTACCGCCAGTAATTGGTTCATTAACACGTGGAGCTGTTAAAACTTCACCATCAAGTAAAATAGCAATTGTTCTGCCTACATTTGCAGAAGTCAAATCAGCAAATTTTTGAGCACCTTCATCAGTGAATTCAATAGCTACTTCATTTTGATTATTTTGTGTAGTTTGTTCTCTAGCATCTTTTAAATCTGTACCGCTTAAAACAGTATTGCCTTCTTCATCTTTGAATTCAAGCATAGCTGTTTTACCAAGTACAGCAATAGCTTTATCTGGATCTTTAACACCAGGAAGCTCGATGATAATACGGCGTTCGCCTTCACGCTGAATGATTGGCTCTGTTAAACCAAGTTCATTTACACGTTTTTCCATGATTTTTACTACACGGTTCATAGCATCATCATTAACTTGTGCTTGCTCTGTATCTACACCTTCTAAAACGACATGAGTACCACCTTGAAGGTCTAAACCTTGTCTTATTGAGCCAGCTAGTGGTGCTATAAATGCAGCAAAAACACCAACGATAACAATAATTACCGCTAATAATTTCAATAAAGGATTTTGTTTCAAAATATCTTCCTCCAATATCCTTATAATTATCTGTATTTTATAGTAGTATTTTCTGTCAAAATCATATCTACTTTGATATCGTAATCGTCTTTGATTACTTCATCAACTACTTGACAATCATATACTGCTGCTATTTTCTTAGCGTTGATAGCTTTTACTAAATATCTATCATAATAGCCACCACCCATACCGAGTCGATAACCTTTTTTATCTAGTCCTACAGCAGGCACTAAAATAAAATCTATATCTTGTGGCTTTACAATTCTTAGATTTTTTTCTTTTACTGTCAAAATATTATATGCACCTACAACTAATTCATCTAAAGATTTTATTAAAGTTGCTTGCATTATTTTCATATTTTTATCAGTAATATAAGGCAGGCAAATTTGTTTGCCTGCCTTGAGAGCATTTACTATTAATTCTTTTGTCTGAAATTCATCAGGCATTGAAGCATATAAAAAACATATCTGAGAATTTTTATATTCCTCAAGTTCTACAAGTTTCTTTGTAATTACTGCTGAATACTCATTTTTCTGGATTAATGTTAACGCTCTTCTTTTTGCTAAAAGTTCTTTACGTTGAACTTTTTTATTATTTGTTAGCTGGGTTAGCATTTGTTTTTTCCTGAGTTAAATCTCTAGCTACAGCAGCACTGCTGATTTTAATTTCTACATTATCAGCAATTCTAATTCTAATGAAATCAGATTTTTCTAAATCAATATAAGTAATTTCCCCATGGATACCACCTATAGTTAAAATACGATGACCTACTTTTAAATTGTCCATCATTGTATTGCGTTGTTTTTGTTGTTTTTTCTGTGGACGATAAAGTAAGAAATAGAAAATTATTACCATTAATACTATTGGTCCATAGGAATAAAGACTTGCCATCATTGAATCACTCATAAAAAAATTCTCCTCATCATAAAAAATTATATTAATTTATTTTATATTAGCTATAGTATAGCATAATACCTCTATTTATTTACAAATATTCCTCAAAATTTACACAGATTTTGCATTGAATGAGAAATTAGCTGTAAATTTGCGATAAAATTCCGGGAACCTATCTTCCATGATAGATTGACGCATCTGTCTCATAAAGTCAATTAAGAAATGAAGATTATGGATTGTTAATAAACGTAAACCAAAGATTTCATTTACACGAACTAAATGACGAATATATGCTCTAGAATAATTTCTGCAAGTATAGCAATTACAATGTTCATCAATTGGGTGGAAATCATGCTCATACTGTGCATTTTTTATTACTAAACGACCATTCCATGTCATAGCTGTTCCATTTCTAGCTACACGAGTAGGGTATACACAGTCAAACATATCTATACCTCTCATTACGCCTTCAACTAAACAATCCGGTGTACCTACACCCATCAAATAACGTGCTTTATTTTGTGGTAAATGTTCCAAAGTGATATCGAGCATTTCATACATCAATTCTTTTGGTTCACCAACACTTAAACCACCAACAGCATATCCAGGGAAATCCATATCCACTAAACGATTAGCACATTCGATACGTAAATCTTTATACATACCACCTTGTACGATACCGAATAAACCTTGATTTGGATTTGTCATCGTATCTTTACAACGCTGTGCCCAACGAAGTGTAAGCTCCATAGACTCACGAGTATATTTGAAATCAGCAGGATATGGCACACATTCATCAAATGCCATGATTATATCTGCACCTAAATCCATTTGTGATTGTGTAGCAATCTCTGGAGATAAAAACTTTTTAGAACCATCGATATGAGAACGGAAAGTTACACCTTCTTCAGATATTTTACGCAAATCGCCTAAACTAAATACCTGAAATCCGCCACTATCTGTCAAAATAGCTCTATCCCAATTCATAAATTTGTGCAAACCGCCAGCTTCTTTAACAAGCTTAGAGCCAGGACGCAAAAATAAATGATAATTGTTACTTAAAATAATTCCAGCACCCATTTCTTTTAATTCTTCCGGTGCTAAAGTCTTAACACTAGCCTGAGTACCTACAGGCATAAAAATAGGTGTATCAAAACTACCATGTGGTGTGTGAATACGACCAGCACGTGCTCCAGTATGTGGACACTGCTTTATAAGTTCATAAGTAATTGCAGGTTTCATTATGCCTCCAAGATAAATATATTTATTCGTTTTTCTTTTAAATAAAAGAAAATGAACCAAAGAAAATTTTTCTAAAAATAACTATCTTATTCTATAAACATAGCGTCGCCAAAGCTAAAGAAACGGTATTTTTCTTTTACTGCTTCTTCATAGGCAGAAAGTACATATTCTCTGCCAGCAAAAGCGCTGATTAACATGATTAAAGTTGATTTTGGTAAATGGAAATTAGTGATTATGGAATCTACGATTTTAAATTTATAGCCAGGATAAATAAAAATGCCTGTTTCTTCTGCTATTGGAGAGATAGTGCCATCTTCTTTCGCAGCTGATTCTAAAGTACGGATAGATGTTGTACCTACAGCGATTACTCTACCACCATTAGCTTTAGTTTGATTGATAATATCTGCTGCTTCTTTTTCAATATGGTAGAATTCTTTATGCATTACATGGTCTTCAATATTATCTACATTTACAGGGCGGAAAGTGCCAAGACCTACATGAAGTGTTACAAAAGCTAAATTTACACCCATTTCTTTTATTTCCGCTAATAATTCTTTTGTAAAATGAAGACCTGCTGTTGGTGCTGCTGCTGAGCCTTCTTCTCTTGCATATACAGTTTGATAGCGATTTTTATCTTCTAATTTTTCATGAATATATGGTGGAAGTGGTGTTTCACCCAATCTATCCAAGATTTCTTCAAAGATACCATCAAATTTAAATTCTACAATACGACCGCCAAAATCTGTATGACCTACAACTTCACAAGCAAGCTCATCACTAAATTCAATGATATTACCTAATTGAGCTTTTTTACCTGGTTTTACTAAAACTTCCCATTGATTAGTATTTGTTAAACGCTTTAATAAAAATACTTCAACCTTACCGCCTGTTTTTGCTCTATGACCAATAAGACGAGCAGGCATTACCTTTGTATCATTAAATACTAAAGTATCACCTTTGCGTAAATACTGTTTAATATCATAAAAATGTTTATGTTCAATAGTTTTTTCTTTGCGATTTAACACCATCAAGCGTGAATGGTCACGTTTAGCACATGGTGTTTGAGCTATTAATTCTTCTGGAAGATTATAGTCAAACTCATTTAATAGCATTAAATATTATCCCCTTTATTTTTATTTATACATATCTTTTATATTTACATCACTATAATAATGATATAAAATTTGCTGATATTTTTTACCTTTATCCGCTAAAGATTTTGCTCCCCATTGAGACATTCCCAAACGATGGCCAAAACCACTGCCTTTAAAAATCAATTTTTTATCATCTTTATCAATTTTTAAAGTATCGCCTTTAGCTTTTTTATTACCTTCTAATTCTATAGTAAAATTGCTACTTTTTAAACCCAATAAACTACGAAGCTGTGTCTTGGTCAATTCCACAGATTTTTTATTACTACCTATAAATTTTACAACTTGCGATTTACTTGCTTTATTTGGATTTTTTTTCAATCCACTAAAATCTATTTCTTTTATTGTACCAATATCACTATATGAATTTTTTATAGATTTACTTAAATTATCTACTGTTACAGATACTGCCCAACTTTGATATGGAGATTGCTCCTCTTTATCTTCTACTGCTCTCAAATAAGGCACATTGACATTCCATACATTGATACTGTCATCAGTTTGACCACCTGAAGCTGCATGAAACACTGAACATATAGGTTGATTTAAATAAACAATGACTTCTCCTTTTGTAGCATCTATAGCTTTATTTGTAGTCGCAGCTTCTGAATCCATACCACCATAAACTTGGCAATCTGTCGTTACGCAGACGTCAAAACCTTCTTTTGTATGTTTTCGATCAAGCTTATCATATAAAGCAAAAGTTCTAGCAGCTACAGCTTGAGCTTTCAAAGCTTCTATATTCCAACTAGCAGGCATTTCTTCTGGTACGACACCATATAAATATTCATCAATCAATAAACGATTTATCACTGTAAGCCCTGCTTTATGCGGTTGAATAATCAAATTTCCTCTATATCGTTTGCCATTGACAATTACAGGGGCATTATCTTTGACTGCTACCACTAAAGTAGTAGTTTCCTTGCCTTTTTTATTGACATAAACTGTTCTATCTTTTTGACGAATATTTACTTCATTCATCTTTTTAAATTTATAATTTACTTTATTGTCAACATCTTTGACCACAAAATCATCATTTGCTGTAATTACAACTTCTTGTACTCCCTGTAATAAGCCTACTCTTACATATGGAGCTGATGATTGTGCTGATACTACTTGTATATTACTTACAAATGCACAACAGCATAATAAACAAATAAGATATAGATATTTTTTCATATTTAATATCCTCTTTTATTTTTTATTCATTTTATTTATTTTAGATTTGACTGTTTTTTTCTGCCTAGAATATGTTATCTGACAATAAATAAAGAAAATCAATGCTAAAATAAAAGCCACTAAACTAGTTGTCTGTGCAGATGTAAAGCTTAAAAATACAGGAGTAGCATAATCGCCACGCAAAAATTCCAAGCCAAAGCGAGCTAAACTATATAACATTATATATAAAGAAAAAGCTTGTCCTTTGGCATGAGGAAAAGCTCTAAAAATCAACAATAGAGCAAAAATCACAAAATCAATTTGACCTTCCCAGACCTCAGCAGGCCATAATGGTTGAGCACCATACGTATGATAAGCAAGTGTTGTTTCTGGATAAATAATACCAAAATTGCCACCAGTTGGCGCACCAAAAGCATCGCCATTTAACAAATTAGCACAACGACCAATGGCTTGCCCTAAAATAATTGCAGGAGCTACGATATCAGCTAGTGCTAAGATATCTATTTTATGACGTCTAGCATAAATAATTCCTGCTCCCACGCCAAAAACGATACCACCTTGAATAGCCATACCACCTTGCCATACATAAAAAATTTCACTTAAATGATGACTATAATATGCCCAATCAAAGAAAAATACATCCCACAATCTAGCGCCCACAATACCAGCGATACCACTATAAATACCGATATCTACAATATGATTGTGCCATCTGCCATCTTGTTTTGCTAAGAAATAAGCTACACCTGTTGCCAAAATAATACTCAAAGATAAAATCAGACCATATGCTCTTATCGGAAAATCACCAACAAAAAATAAATATTGGTGCATACTATCACCTCAGTATATTATTTTATATTGGTCAAATCTGTTATCCACATGATTTCAGCATCTTCACCATCTTCATAATACCCACGACGGCGACCTACAGATTTAAAACCTAATGATTCATACAAATGTATTGCTCCTTTATTACTTGGTCGAACTTCTAAAGTCATAGCATTTGCCTTTCTTTCTTGAGAAATCTTGATGATTTCCTTCATCATCAATCGACCTATACCTTTATTTTGATATTCAGGAGTTATAGCCACATTTGTTATTTGAGCTTCATCAAATAATATCCAAACACCTACATAGCCAATGACTCTTTCGCCATCTAAAGCCAACAAATAATAAGCTTTATCATTAGAAGCTTCCTGCCAAAAAGATTGTCTTGACCACGGCATATCAAAACAAGATTTTTCTACAACTTCCACAGCACTTGCATCTTCTGGAGTCATTTTACGAAAATTTATTTGCATATTTTCACCTTATAAATCTGTTAATTTTTCGCCATGGCGTTTTTCCCATAAAACTTCAGCTTCTGAACGGCGAATATATACAGGTTCTAAATCCATGATATTATCATAATCTTCATTTTCAAATCTAGTTTTTGCTGCCATAGCCACATTACTTGCTCTAGGCATACAAAGATGTGGTAAACCTAAAGAAACATTTTCATATTGAGCGATTATTTCTGCTTTCTTTTGAGCGATATCTCCTACAAATACTACTGGTTTATCCAAAGTAGAACAATATTTTACCACTTCTTCAAAATCCATCACGCAAGTTTGTTTTTTCTCATCAAAGCCCTTGCCATTCCACTCATACAAAGCAAAATAGGCATTGCTTTTTTGTGCATCTAATACACTTGCCACATATACACCTGGCACTGGATAATGATAAGCCATAGCCTCTAATGAAGATACAGCCACTACAGGAATGGATAAAGCATATGATAACATTTTAGCAGTAGCAAGACCTATACGTAACCCTGTAAAAGAGCCAGGCCCTATGCTTATAGCTACACCTGTTAAATCAGATTTATCCATATGTGCAATTTTTAAAACATCTTGCACATGCCCTAATAAAACTTCTGATTGGGGTAATTTTAATTGCATGATAATCTCTGCAACTAATTTATCTTTTTGCACAATAGCAGCACCTGAAACTATTGTTGAAGTATCAATCGCTAATATTGCCACAGTGCTTCAACTCCTCATAAATATTTTTATATTTTTGACCTTCAAGATTGATAGTAATTATACGCTTTTGTTCACTATCGCCACGCTCGATTTTTAAATGCAAATAATCTTCTGGCATATAGGCAAAAAACCTATCTGGCCACTCAATCAGTACTACTTCATCTTCAACATCAGTATACTCGTAAAAACCGATTTCCTCTAAATCTTCTGGTTGCTCTAAACGATATAAATCAAAATGATATATACGCTTTTTACCTTCATATACATTCATTAAATTAAAAGTAGGACTTGTAACGATTTCTTTTACCTTCAAAGCTTTACATAAACTTTGTGTAAATAAAGTTTACCTGCACCTAAATCACCTTCAAGACAAATTATCAAATTATCTTGAATTAAATTTGCTATCTTTCACCTAAAGACTGTTTGTTCAGTGAATTTGTAGTTATTGTAAACATATTTCACCTCAAAAATCATTTTAATCATATTATTTAAAATCATCAACTACGCAAATACTAGCACCTGTTTTTCTTGCAGCTGCCAAGCCTACGTCAGAGTCCTCAAAAATAATGGTATTTTCTGGCTTAACCTTAAAATATTCCATTGCTTTTAAAAATCCTTCTGGATCTGGCTTGCCATTTTTCACATCATCAATAGTAAAAATAACATCAAATAATTCTAATCTGCCAAAATAACGCAAAATATCTTTAGAATTACTTGAACCACTTGTTACTACAGCTGTATGATATTCATTTTTCATAGCTTTAATAATATTGAACAAATGAGTATTTTCTGCAGCATATTTTAGATTTTCTTCATAATATAATTTCTTAGCATCATGAATTTCTTCAAAACGATTTTCAGGAACACCCATTATCGGTAAAAATCCACGATAAGTAGGACCCCAACATTTTTCAACATATATATCGTAATCAAAAATCACAGGTAGTCCAGCTCTTTCAATAGCTTCACGATATGCCATATAATTCACTCTGCGCGTATCAAATAAAGTACCATCTAAATCGCAAATAACTAATTTACTTTTTTCCATTAAAAATCCCCTTAGGTTATTTAAAATCTATCATTATTTTTTACAATATCTATGTTATTCTATCACATCTAAAGATACTTGTCTTTTATATCTATGGTTTTTCTTGCAAACAACTTTATTTTCTTACCAAAATAATAAAGCTACTTTCGATTTTATCTCTAAATCAAAAGTAGCTTTATTTTATATTCATACTTAGTCAATCAATTTATTTGCTCTAAGTACAGTTTTTATACTTTCTGCACTAAAATGAAGAGCTTTTAATTCATCTTCTGGTAAATCTATAGCTAATCGTTTTTCTACACCATTTGCACCAATGATACTTGGCAAGCTAAGTGCTACATCTGTTAAGCCATATTCGCCTTCAAGCGGAGTAGAAACTGGTGTTACACAGCGTTCATTAAACATAACAGCACGAGCTAATCTACAAGCGCCCATTGCTATACCAGTATTTGTCCAACCTTTAGACAATAATACATCATATGCTGTATTTACTACTTCCTGAGCTATAGCTTTTTTATCAAAATCACTGTTATGATCATAATATTTATCTAAATCAGCTAAACGCACACCGCCAATGCTGATTGTAGACCATGCAGGAAAAGCAGAATTACCATGTTCACCAAGCATAAAGCCCTGAACATCTTTAGCATCAACATTATAATGATTTGCTATGATGCGTTTTAAGCGAAGTGTTTCTAAAGTAGTCCCTGTACCGAATAATTTTCCTTTTTCATAACCGAATTTAGTAGCTGCCAAATATGTAGTTACATCAAGCGGATTAGTAATCATGATAAAAGGTGTATTTTTTGTATATTTTGTAACCTCTGTCATGATTTCACCAATAACTTTTACATTTCGTTCTGCAAGTATTAGTCTATCTAAATTTTCCCCAGGTAAGATACTAGGGCCACCAGAACAAATAATTATATCAGCATCTTTACACTGACTAAAATCGCCTGAATAAACTTTCATACCTGGTACATACGTACAAGGTGTCGCATGAGTTGCATCTAAAGCTTCGCCATGAGCTACTTTTTCATTAATATCTATACATACGATTTCAGCAGCTAAATTCATTGCCATTGCTTGTGTTAATACAGCTGAACCTACATGACCAAGACCTATAATTGCCAATTTACTCATTTTCATTCTAATTACCCCCATATCACAAAACCATTAATCTCATTTCATTAAATAAATGGTTCAATTTTTTATGATATAGCAAATAATCATTATTGTCAACATGTAAACAAGTTTATCCTTTTTGCTTTTCAAATATTTTCGCCATCATTTTCTTTACAAGTCTTACACTTTGATCAAATTTTTCCGTATCACTATCTGATAAATCAGTCGTGCTTTCCATAAAAATAAGCCTTTGCGATTTTTGATGTTCCTTTAAAAAATTTCTACCTTTTTCACTCAAAGAAATTTGACTATATCTTCTATCCTTACTTAAACAAGTCTTTTTAATAAATTCTTTTTTTACTAATTTATCAATGATAGGACTCATCTGTTGTTTTGATATAGATAAATGTTTTGCTAGCTCTGTTACAGTAGCAAATGTATCCTCTTTTTCAAAAAGATAATACATCACTGCAAAGTGATTGAGTGGTAATGGCAAAGCTGCAGTTCGCCATAATTTGTGATTATAAGTCATCATAATATCAAATAAATCAAAATAAATATCTGATATCTTTCTGCTATTCTTCTCCAAAAATTTCTCTCCCTTTGTCAAAAATTAATAATAAAAAATTTTATTTTTTCAAAGATTAAAACCAGATTAAAAACTGTCTTCAAGAGTGCAAAATTCTTGACTTTTCAATAGATATACTATACTATAGAACACGATAATAGTAAATACTTGTGTACTATCAGCTATTTATAAAAAATCTAAAAAGCTGATTATAAAGCTGTGCTAAAGCACAGCTTTTGAAATTTATCAAAGGAGGTTTAATAATTTTGGCCACACAATCAAAGAAAAAAGCTGTTATCCTAGTTGTAGCCATAGTAGTTATAGCACTTATTGGATATCTTGCATATTCTAAGTTAACAGCTACATCACAGGGCAACAAAACAGCAGGTGGTCCTGCAACTGTAAAAGCAATGCAGGTAATCAAACGTGATACACCACTTAATTATGAATATGCTGGTAATATCAAATCAACAGATGAAGTAAAAATCACTTCTCGTGTTTCAGGCACAATTGTTGAAAAATATATTACAGGTGGCGAATTCGTACAAGCAGGTCAACCACTTTACAAAATTGACAGTCGTCAATATGAAAGTACATTGCTCTCAGCTCAAGCAACATTAGCTCAATCTCAAGCTAATTATCAAAATGCTTTAGCTACATTACAAAATGCTCAAGTAGATAATAATCGTTACCAAACATTATTATCTCAAAACGCAATTTCCGATCAACAAGCTGCAACTCAACAATCTCAAGTAGAAGCTTTAACTGCATCATTGCAAGCTCAGCAAGCAATCATTGATTCCAATGCTGCTCTTGTAAAAAAAGCTCAAGAAGATTTAGATGATACAGTTGTTTATGCCCCAACTTCTGGTAAACTCGATATCAATGATATTGATGTAGGTACTTATGCTACTGCTGGAAGTACAGTTCTTGTAACAATGGGCTCTGTAGACCAGGTATATGCTCAATTTAATGTAAGTGAAAATGAATATTTAAATCTTGCATCTTTCTTTAATAGTGATACTAACAATGTAACTATCACTTTAAGTGATGGCACAGAATATCCTGTTTCTGGTCACATTGTGCAAGTAGATCGTTCTTTAACTACAAATACTGGTACACTTGCAATCAATGCTTTATTTGATAATCCAGATGGTCTTTTACTTCCTGGTATGTTCGCTCGTGTAAAAGTAACTGGCGAAGTGTTACCAAATGCTATCTTAATTCCACAACGTGCTGTACAACAACTTTTAGATAAAACATTCGTTATGGTTGTAGGCCCAGATAATAAATCTGTTACTAAAGCCATTACTGTTGGTGATAAAATCGGAAGTTATTGGATCGTTAAAGATGGTTTAGATACTAATGACGTTGTTGTTGTTGAAGGTCTTACTAAATTACAAGAAGGCGTTCCTCTTAACGTCACTATGGTAACTCCTGAAGAATTAGGTTTAACTTTTTAATCAGGGGGTGCTATAATTGTCAAGATTCTTTATAAATCGTCCGATATTTGCTATTGTTATATCTTTAATCATTGTAATCTTAGGTACAATTTCTGCTTTTAACTTACCAATAGCACAATATCCACAGATTTCTCCACCGACTATTACCGTAAGTACTACTTACACTGGTGCTAACTCAGATACAGTCAATGAGACCATTGCTCAGGTAGTTGAACAACAAGTAAACGGTGTTGAAGGCATGGACTATATGAGTTCTACTTCTGCCAATGATGGTAGTTACAATCTTCAAGTAGTCTTCAAACTCGGTACAAACGGTGATATGGACTCCGTAAAAGTTCAAAATAATGCTGCCACTGCTACACCAAGCTTACCATCTGATGTACAGACTTTTGGTCTTACTACTCGTAAAGCCTCTAGTGATATGGCAATGGTATTATCACTTACATCTCCAAATGGTACTTATGACAGCGTGTTCTTGAAAAACTATGCTGATATTTACCTTGTAGATAAAATCAAACGTGTTCCTGGGGTTGGGGACTTAAACGTATTCGGTTCTGACTATTCCATGCGTATTTGGATCAATCCAGATAAACTTGCTGAACTTGGTCTTACTGTTGCCGATGTCGTTAGTGCTGTAAAAGAACAAAACACTCAAGCTCCAGCTGGTACAATTGGTCAATTGCCAGCACCACGTGATCAAGAATTCCAATATACTGGTAAAATTCAAGGTCGTTTAATCACACCTGAAGAATTTGGAAATATTATTATTCGTTCTGATGCTAATAGTGGCTCATTTGTTCGTGTCAAAGACATTGCTAAAGTAGAAACAGGCGCTAGAACAAATAATATCATCGCTAAACACAATAACCAAAATGCCGTAGCATTCGGTGTTCAGCTTACTAGTGATGCCAATGCAATGGATACTGTAAGTCAAGTAAAACAAGTTCTTGAAGAATCCAAAGCCGATTTCCCTCCAGATATTGAATATGATACTGTTGTTGATAACACTACTTATATCAGTGAATCTATCAACGAAGTAATTCATACATTTATTGAAGCATTATTACTTGTAATGCTCATTGTTTATCTTTTCTTACAAAGTTGGAGAGCTACGCTCATCCCTATGCTCGCTGTTCCAGTATCTCTTATTGGTACATTTGCAACTTTCGTAGTACTTGATTTCTCCATCAATACCTTGACTCTCTTTGGTATGGTTCTTGCCATCGGTCTTGTTGTCGATGATGCTATCGTTGTTATTGAAAACGTTGAACGTCATATGGCTGAAGATGGTCTTAGTCCAAAAGAAGCAACAGGTCGTGCTATGGACGAAGTACAAGGTCCAGTTGTTGCTATTGCCTTCACTCTTGCTTCTGTATTCGTTCCAGTTGCTGGTCTTAGTGGTATGACTGGTATCTTATATCGTCAGTTCGCATTGACTATTGCTATTTCTATGGCATTATCAGCATTCGTGGCCTTGACTCTTACTCCTGCACTTTGTGCTACAATGTTAAAACCACATACTGCTGATGAAAATAAATCTAATTTTGGTGCATTTTTCATCCGTTTCAACCAATTTATGAATTGGATGACTCGTGGTTATGTAAAATATGTTGCCAAATTAATCGGTAAAGCAAAACTTTGTGTTACTGCTTTAGTTATTATCGTAGCTTTAATGTTTGGTTTATTTAAAATAATTCCAACTACATTTATTCCTGCTGAAGACCAAGGTTATTATCTTGGTTCTGTAAGCTTACCAGAAGGTACTTCTTTAAATAATACTGACGAAGTTATGACTCGTCTTGCTGAAGAATTAAAGAAAAACCCTGGTGTTTCTCAGGTAATGGGTATTTCAGGTTATGATATCTTATCTGGTGGTGCAAAATCCAGTGCAGCTACATTCTTCGTAGGTCTAGACCCTTGGAGTGAACGTACTTCACCAGAAACAAGTATCAATGCTGAAGTTGGTATGGCATTTAAACAAGGTGCTATGAGTTATCCAGAAGCCTCCATTATTGCTATGAATCCACCATCTTTACCAGGTCTTGGTATGGTTAGTGGCTTTACTTTACAGCTTCTAGATATGAGTGGTCATACTAATGAAGAATTAGATACTATCACTAAAAAAATCGTAGCTGTAGCTAATACTCGTCCTGAACTTCAAAGTGTTTATACAACATATAGTGTAAACTCTCCAATTTATGAATTTGAAGTAGACCGTGAAAAAGTTAAAAACTTAGGTTTAAATATTTCTGATGTATTTACTGCTCTTCAAGTAAACTTTGGTGGTACAGAAATCAATGACTTTAACCAATTTGGTCGTTCTTATAAAGTAGTAATGCAGGCAGAAAGTCAATTCCGTGATGAAGCTGATACTACTCGTTTCATCTTTATCCGAGGTTCCAATGGTCAAATGGTTCCATTGAACACATTAATTAAACCAAAATTAAATTCCGGACCTGCGATTATTTCTCGTTTCAATGCTAGCCGTAGTGTAACTATCCAAGGTAGTCCAAAACCAGGCTACAGCTCAGGTCAAGCAATGGCAGCTATTGAAGAAGTAATCAAACAAGAAGCTCCAAATGGCTTCAATATTGACTGGTCTGGTCAGAGCCGTGAAGAACGTGCAGCTACAAGTTCCACAGCTCAAGTTATGGTCTTAGCTCTTGTTTTCGTATTCTTATGCCTTGCAGCTCTTTACGAAAGCTGGAGTGTACCATATGCTGTATTATTAACAGTACCAACTGGTATCTTTGGTGCTTTATTATCTGCATATGTCTTAAATATGCAAATCAGTATCTATATGCAAATCGGTATCATCGTTATCATCGGTTTGGCAGCTAAGAACGCTATTCTTATCGTAGAATTCGCTAAAGTTCGTGTTGATACTGGTATGAAACCATTAAAAGCTGCTTTAGAAGCGGCAAAACTTCGTCTTCGTCCAATCATAATGACATCTCTTGCATTCATCATCGGCTGTTTACCACTTGCTGTAGCAACTGGTGCTGGTGCTGCTGCTCGTAATAACATGGGTATTGCCGTTGTTGGTGGTATGATTTTTGCCACTATCTTAGGTGTATTCTTAATCCCTGTTATGTATCTTGTTGTTATGAAAATAACTTCTTGGCTCACTGGAGATAAAAAAGTTAAACCAAAATCCGAAGTCGATAAATTTATGTAATTTTTTTGACCAATATTATCTTTTGATATAAAATAAAAATCGCTTTTTATGCTTATCTATGATATAATTGGCTAAATAAATACTATGAATAAGATGCTATAAATTTATAGCATCTTATTCTATAAATTTAAGGAGATATACTTATGATTTTAAAAAGAATGTTTCTGACTTTTATGAGTATTTTTACACTACTAGCTGTAGCAGCTATGCCAGGCACAAGTTTTGCAGCAGACGGATATTTATATACTAGCGAACGCTTCGGTTACAGTATAAAATGTCCTGAAAAACCTCTCGCTGTAATTAATTTGAGTATTCTTTCCCCTCAAGAACAAGGAGATGTTCTCATATTTGAAACAGATGGTCATAACCCTACAAAATACTGGGTTATTTCCCCAAATGCTTTCAGTAATGATACTTTCCCTGACCTTGATAATTTAACTGATGAAGCTAGACAAGATTTATTTACTCGATTAGCTATTGAACGTGGATATGAAGCGATTTCTCTTGTTCCAATTCAAGGACATAATGCTATTTATGCTGTTACTGCAAAAACTATCCAAATCGATACAGATAAAGATGGTCAAGTAGATAAAACAATTGAACAAGAAGGACAACATATCGAAACATATTTTAAAGGTGCAAAATCCAATTACTGTATCGTTTTATCATCAAAATCAGCATTAACTGAAGATGATATTAATAATTACCAATATGGTTTATTATCCTTCAATGATAAATAATCTTAAAAATAGAGAAAAAGCCAGTATAACTGGCTTTTTCTTTTATTCTCTATTGACATTTTGACCTATAATTATATAATAATAATTAACGGTTAGCACTCTTTGTATTAGAGTGCTAATAATTCATTTTTAATCTAAATTTAGGAGTGACAAATCTTGGCTAAAGAAACACATCAATTTCAAGCTGAAACTAAAAAATTACTCGATTTAATGATACATTCTATTTATACAAACCGTGAAATATTCCTTCGTGAATTAATTTCCAATGCTTCTGATGCAATCGATAAATTACATTTTGAATCACTTACAAATCGTGATTTACTCGAAGGCAATAGCGATTATGAAATTTTCTTAATTCCTGATGAAGCTAGCCATACATTGACTATTTCTGATAATGGTCTTGGTATGAATAGAGAAGAACTCATTGAAAACTTAGGTACTATCGCAAAATCTGGTACAAAAGCATTCTTGGAAAAACTTCAACAAGCTAAAGAAGGCGACAATGACACTCAAAAAGATTTAATCGGTCAATTCGGTGTAGGTTTTTACTCCGCTTTCATGGTAGCTGAAAAAATCACTGTAGTTTCCAGAAAAGCCGGCGAAGCTCAAGCTTATAAATGGGAATCCACAGCTGACGGTTCTTACACTATCGAAGAATGCACTAAAGATAGCCGTGGTACTAATATCACTATCACACTTTTACCTGAATTCTATGGTGATAAAGCTGAAGAAAACTTCACTGACACATATAAATTACAATCTCTTGTAAAAAAATATTCCGATTATGTTCGTTACCCAATCAAAATGAACTTTGTCGTTGAAGAACAGCCAAAAGATGCTGATGGTAAACCAATCGAAGGTGCTGGCACTATCAAGAAAAATGAAATTCGCATCTTAAACTCCATGCAACCACTTTGGGCTAAAAATAAATCTGAAATCAAAGAAGAAGAATACACTGAATTCTATCAAAATCTTTTCCATGATTGGGAAAAACCAATGGAAGTAATGCACAATAAAATCGAAGGTAATATCGAATACACTTCCCTTTTATTCTTCCCTGCACATGCTCCTTACAATCTTTATCATAGCGATTATGAACCAGGCTTACAGCTTTATTCTCGCCATGTATTCATCATGGATAAATGCAAAGACCTCTTACCTGAATATCTCCGCTTTGTTAAAGGTTTAGTTGACTCTCCTGATTTCTCCTTAAATATCTCTCGTGAACTTTTACAACAGAGCCGTGAATTAAAATTAATCGGTAAAAACTTAGAAAAAACTATCTTAAAACAATTAGCAAATACACTCAAAAAAGACCGCAGTAAATATGAACAATTCTGGAAAGAATACGGTAAATCCTTAAAAATCGGTATCTATGGCAGTGTATACAATGGTGGCAGTGATGTAATAAATAAATTAAAAGATTTACTCTTATTCACAACTTCCAAAGAAGATAAACTCATCACTTTAAAAGAGTATGTAGAAAATATGCCTGAAAGCCAGAAAAAAATCTACTACGCTACAGGTAAAGACCGTGCAAGCATCGATAGCTTACCACAGATGGAAATTCTACGCGATAAAGGTATTGATGTATTATACTTCCTTGATAACGTTGACGAATTCGCTATTGAAGTTATGCGTGAATATGAAGGTAAACCATTCCACTCCATCAGCCGTGGCGATTTAGACCTTGATGATGTTGAATCTCAAGAAGTGAAAAAAGAAACTGAAACCATCGCAAAATCCAATGAAGATTTAATCAAAGATATTAAAGAAACTCTCGGTGATAAAGTTGCTGAAGTAAAAATCAGTAGCCGTTTAAAATCTTCTGCTGTTTGCTTAGTAGCTGACGAACAAGGTCCAAGCTTTGCTATGGAACAAGCTTTTGCTGATGCAAATAATCCAATGTTCAAAGCTAGACGTATTTTAGAAATCAATCCAAAACATGACTTATTTGCTCGTTTACAAAAAGTACATGAACAAGGCAAAGAAAGTACTGCCTTCAAAGATTATTGCTCACTTTTATATGCTCAAGCACTTCTTATCGAAGGTATGATGCCAGAAGACCCAGCTGCAATTGCTAATAAAATCGCTGAATTGATGGCTAAATAATTATATTTATATAAAAAAATCCTACAGAATTTATCTGTAGGATTTTTATTTATGATTTTATTTCATTACTTTTTCATCTACAATATTATAAATAGTGTATTTAACAAGTTTTAAAATTCGGCAAGCTTCACCATCAACTAATTTATATTGAATTTCACAAATGCCACCAGTCGGATTAGCATTTGTATCATCTTCTAAATAAAGTGGAAATGTTCTTTTGACATACTCCCCATGCCTAAAGGCAGGGGATTCTTGGATACAAACGATACTTGCCTACTAAAATAGCAGGTCTTACTATATCTCTCCAAAGAAGGTTGATGCCCCAACCTTCCATATCTAAAAAAATTTATTAATAAAATATATTCTCTCTATCTTATTCTAGATAAATTAAAAAAATCCTATTTACTTAAAATATATCTTTCAATACCATAAGCTACACCATCTTCAAATACTGATGGAACTACAATTTTAGCACTATTTCTAGCTTTTACACTGCCATTTGCCATTGCCATACCCATTCCTACTGTAGATAAAATTTCAATATCATTATCTCCATCACCAAAGGCATAGCTATCTTTTATATCTATATTCAATAATTCTAAAACCTTTAATGCTCCTGTAGCTTTGGAATTTTCTTTAGCATAGACTTCTAGATGACAATAATTATGGTTCATATCCTCTACATAAGTCATATTTTCAGGCAAATTCTCTATGATATATTTTCTATCTTCATGTCTAGGTGAATCTATTTCTAATTTATAAACATCTATAGCTTTTTTATCATAATCGAAAGTCAATTGGTCAGCAAATATTCCATACTGCCCTAAACGATAGATTAGATATTCAAATTTTTTATCTACATAAGTATGAAAATCTCCTTGTAAGCTGTATTGCATATCATGTTCATCACAAATAGATGTGATTTTTTCCACAAAAGATTTTTTAAGTGGCGCTCTATAAATAATCTTATCATGAAAAAATATAACTGAACCATTGAGCAATACATAACCATCAAAACCAAAATTTCTTATTTTTTCATCAAGAAAAGCAAGTGAACGACCACTAGCAATAAATACATAATGACCTTGCTCTTGTAATTTACGAATCGCTTTTTGTACGTTTTCACGCATATAACGATAATCTGGATGTGTACCTTCAATCAAAGTTCCATCAATATCAAAAAATACTGCTTTCATAACATACCTCATTACTAAAAATTTTATCTTTATTTTAATAATCTCTTTCAATCAATTCTATTTCTTGCTCTGTAGGATATATTCCATGCTCATAAATTTTTTCATAAATTCTTGGAATATTTTTCAATCTATTATTCATATCTACTATATCAAAGGATGCTAAATCTATATCATCATCTAATAACCATTCACAATAATTTTCATATTCTTCACCACTTTTTTCACTATAGGCTTCAGCAATACTTTTTAATCCATCAATACCACCACAATCTTCAATAATACCATATCCTTTACCTTTTAATACACGTGGTAAATCCTTTTTCGATAATGTTTCATCTATGATAATTTTTTCTAATTTTACATTTATTTCCCAATCATCACCAAAATCATATGTAAATCTAGTTTTAGGCATCATTGGTGTAATAAAGTGTTTCATTTTCACATCAAAAATATTAAAGTCATAAATCCTTTTATCTAATTCATTAGTTTCACTATCAGGTAATCCTATCTTTATTATATTTAATAAAAATTTTTCTTGGTATCTCTATATTTTCTCTTCCCAATTCCTTTATTAATTTAGATTTATTCAATTCCATCTTAAATTCAAAATCAAACAAATGATTAGCTCTCATTTCAAAAAGAGTCATAACAATATATGCTAATCTTGCTAAAGAAATATCTTCCGAAACTTGAAAACGACGCCACATTCTTGGCTTATAACCTTTTAATTCAGCATTAAATTGATAAATCGAACAATTTGTCATAATATATTACCTTTTCTTCATTATAATTTTTTAAATTCTTCTTATAAAAATATTTGCATTATCTTTAGGAATATTGTACCATAAAAAAAAACTAAAATATATTAATATATCCGTTGTGCTAGTTAATTTCTAATAATTGTACTGTGTATACTAAAAAGCATTGTTCCAATCTTAGTTGAAATCCTATTAAAGATTTAACACATATTCTTTCTATGTCGAATAGATTTACCCAACTAGAAAAAAAATGTTTCTATATATCTTCTCTTTCTTTTTAAATCATTTGTTATTTTTTCATCTTCCCGTATCTTCATATATCCCTTATCTGCAATAACTTTACTACATCTGTATTCACTAAGCAACGTTTTTACCAATGCAGTATCAGTTTTTGAAGCTTTCGTTACAACATATGCTCTTATTAGTCCGTTGTTATCAATTTCAAAAATATCCTTTAAATCCGTAATAATACTGATTTTTTTTAGCATTAGCACAAGCCGGCAATGGTAAGCTGTCCATAATCAAATAAGCAGGATTTGGAGAATAGTTTTCAGATAAACTGATACATACATACGCATGTATTGTAGGGAAAAAAGAGCATTACAGCAAATACGATTAAAACGGGAAAGTTCAAGAATTTGACCTGGTTTAAAAACAATATTTTTCAAAAAGGAATAAAAACGGAATTGATTTGTAATATCTAAAGAAACCTGCCAACATAATAAAGAAAGAATAACAGCATCGTTTAATTTTGATTGAGTAACATTTCTACGATATCGAATACGAAGTTAAAATTTGAAATTATTTGATTTACAATGATATTGCTTCAACATTATGCACACTTCTTGGAGTTGGTATACTTAGAAATGTACTCTTGTTAAACCTTTTTTCAAGCTATTTTTTAACTAACACAACAGGTATATTATTAATAATTTATTATAGAAAGTAGTATGATTTTATGTCGCGCGTTTTTGATAAATTTTATTTTAAACCTAAACAAACAATTTTAAGTATAGATTCTTTAATTAATGCTTCTCAATCATATGATGAAAATATTGCTCCTTTTATTAACAACATGTTTTGTCCTGAATGTCTCCAAGCTCAATTAACATTCTACCATGAAACCTCTAAACATAAAGCTTATTTAAAAAGAATTCCATCATCGAGCCATGCTCCTAATTGTTCATACAATTATAAATATGCCTCTAATTCCAGTATTAAAAAATATATTACCAGTTTATCTTCCAATCAAGTTGAAGATAAATTAAATTCTATTTTACATTTATTAACACGAAAAAATATAACAAGTAACACTTCAACAAATTACTCTAAAACCAATTCAAATAATCATAAAAATCCTTTATTAGTTTATGATATAAATAATTCTGTTTCTGGCGCTCTACCACAAAAAAAAGTTAATTCTTATTTAGATCCAAATATTATTGGTAATGATATTTATCTTTTCTATGGTAAGAATATTAAAATCAAACAAAATATCATTGATAAAAATAATAAAAAATTTTATCTTTTAGAGTTTAAAGCTAAAAATAAAAACCAAGAATGGACTTCCCGCTTTAAAATATTTAGAAATACTATACGCGATATTATAGATGAAAATGCTGAATATTATATTGCTACGAAGAGATGAAAAAGGAGGAACAGGCCGGATGGGAAGCACTTTCCCTGGAGGAACACATGGCGCATACGAGTCCCAGGGGATTGACCGCAAGGAAGCCATGAAACGTGTTGCAAAAGACCGTGGGGTCAGCAAGCGCGATATCTATCAGGCACTGTTAAAATCAAAAAGATCAATGGACTTTTTTTACATGATCCCGCACGGTTTCTTCGAGAACGGAAAAAGGCGAAGGACCGGTGCGAAGGATTGCTTCGTGAAATGCAGACACCGAAAAGCTTTTGTTTTCGAGCGCAAGCTGTTCACGCATCTGGCGGAATTTCAGATAGCCAACATAATATTTTAGGTAGTTTCCCGGTTCTTCGAGGATCAGATCCGTGATTTTGTTTACCGTGGCAGTATCATCTACGCCGTATTCGCTCCAGAATGCGGCGGATTTTTTCTTTTTCCCATCCAAAATAATGAATCCCGATATCCGCTGTGGCATAGAGACTGAGTGTTGCAGCCTGGTTGTGCTGTAACAGGGAGGCAAGATCCGGGTTAAGTCCGGCATAATAGAAAGACT
>ENA-OPYX01000266-OPYX01000266.1-human-gut-metagenome-genome-assembly--contig:-NODE-266-length-31294-cov-4.580069_pt1 | contig 31294 bp, 32 predicted proteins | sample MGYA00242639_ERZ504486 | MGnify/ENA primary metagenome ERZ504486 (study PRJEB26092, sample SAMD00036296) | human gut metagenome | host: Homo sapiens | study: EMG produced TPA metagenomics assembly of... | reverse complement strand
ATAACACGTTCCGCACGGTAAGACGCCAGCAGAATAAACAGAGCACCAAAAAGGCATACTCCTATTCCCATTAAAATAAACTGTAAATATTTCGGACTCGCAACAAATAACATACAGACAGCAATTCCAAGGATAATGATCGCCGTACTTAAGTTATTATACGCAACCACTGCCAAAACCGGTGAAATCAAAAGCATGATCTTAAGCAGACTCATAATTTCCCCAATGCGTTTAGGCGTTTTATAGATGATCGTCGCAAGGAAAATGATAACCGCAATTTTTGCGATCTCAGATGGCTGGAACTGGATCGGTCCGATCCTGAGCCATCTCGACTGTCCCTTTGCACTTGTTCCGACAAAAATAACCGCTGTACAAAGTACCAGCGCCACAAAATACGCAAGCGTTGAAAGCTGCATCCAGAACTTATATGGGATTCTTGAAATAAAAAGCATTGCCACTATTCCAAGTGCACTTGCATACATTTGTCTTTTTACATAATATGCTGCATCGTTAAATCTTGTTGAGCCATAGTAGGAACTGGTACTATATAACATAATCAGTCCGAAACATAACAAAAATATAATCAGAAATAACAGGCTGTAATCAAAATACCGGATCGATTTTTGTCTTTTTTCATTTTTCCGTCTTCTTGCCATAATTTTTCCTCATTTACACAAAACCTGTCTGATCAAGCCCCACAACCGTTTTATTCCGGCAGTTCCATGACATATTGCCGGAACAGTTCTCCCCGCTGTGTATAATCCTTAAAATCTCCCCAGCTCGCACATGCCGGTGAAAGCAATACTGCTTCCCCGGGCTTTGCCAGCCTATAACAGATATTTACCGCTTCATTTAATGTATCACAGCATACAATATTCTCAAAACCATGTTTCCTTGCGCAGACTGCGATCTTATCTTTTGTCTGTCCGATCAGTAATAGACATTTTACTTTCCCATCAAAGCTCTCAATCCACGCATCAAATTCAAGATTTTTATCATAACCGCCGCCGATCAGCAGTGTCTTACGATTCATTGAACCGATCCCGCGGATTGCCGCATCCGGATTTGTCGCCTTAGAATCGTTATAGTACAAAACACCATGCAGATCTCTCACAAACTCAATGCGGTGTTTTACACCCCAAAACTCTTTTAGTACACGCTGCACAACATCTATCGGTGCTCCCATACAAAGTGCAGTGCCGGAAGCCGCCATAACATTTTCATAATTATGTATGCCCAGAAGTTTTAATTCACCGACATCAATCAGGCGCTGCCGTTCTGTTTCTTTTCCAGCGATCCAGATCGTATTTTCCTGCAGATAAATTCCCTCTTCCAATGGTCTTTTACTGCTGAAAAACAAAACGTTTACTTTTAATGTTTCGGCAAATTTCCGAAGTATTTCATCCTCATAGTTGAGCACACAGGTATCTTCCTTTGTCTGACACTTTGTAATGCTCTCCTTTGCACGGATATACGCCTCCATCGTGTGATGTCTGTCAAGATGATCCGGCGTAATATTTAAAATTGCAGAAACAGACGGATGAAATGTTTCCATCGTTTCTAACTGGAAACTGCTGATCTCTGTCACTGTGACGGTCTGCTCTGTAGTTTTCTCCACAATTGAAGTATAAGGAATACCAATATTTCCAACCACAAAGACTTCCGGATAACATTTTTTTAAGATTTCTCCCACCAGTGTCGTCGTTGTTGTCTTACCATTTGTACCCGTGATCGCTGCAACGCGCCCTTTTTCAAACCGGTACGCAAGTTCCGCCTCTCCTACGACCGGCACTCCCGCAGCCTGTAATTTTAATATCGCCGGCGTATCAAGCGGTATTCCGGGACTTACCACTGCAAGTTCCATCTCCTGTACTGCCGCATCCGGCAGTTCTCCAATCCACAACGGACAATCCGAAAATACAGGATATGTTTTTTTCCATGCACTGCGGTCGAATTTTTCATTTCCGTCAAACAGGCAGACCATACAGCCCATTTTCTTTAGTAACGCTCCGGCAGCAATCCCGCTTTTTCCAAGTCCTGCCACCAATACCTGTTTTCCTGTCAGATCCATGCATTACTCCATTCCATATATCTAATTCATGACAATAGAATGTTCGCGGAGCGTGCATTCTATTGTTTTCAGTCATAGACTTCTATCCACGGGTAAACCTGCAGCCACAGACTGCATGCCGTCTTTTACATCGCCAGTAAAGCAATCAGGCATAAGATTGCTGTCGTGATTGAAAATACCGCAACGACCCTTGTCTCTGACCATCCGCCAAGTTCAAAATGGTGATGGATCGGAGCCATACGGAAAATACGTTTTCCGCCTGTTTTCTTAAAATAAGTGACCTGAATGATAACAGACAGGACCTCCACGAGGTAAATCAGTCCAACGATCAGTATAAAAAGCGGCATCTGCATCATATATGCTGTCGACACTACAAAGCCACCCAGTGCCAGAGATCCGGTATCTCCCATAAAAACGCTTGCCGGATATACATTAAACAGTAAAAATCCAAGCAGTGCACCCACAACCGCACAGGTGATCGGCGCAATCCCTGCATTTGTTCCGATCGCTACAACGGAAAAGAAAGTCGCAACCATGATCGTAACACTCGATGCCAATCCATCCAGTCCGTCGGTAAAGTTTGTTCCGTTTACAGTGCCGACCACTGCAAAAAAGAGAACCGGGATTGCCAGCCATCCAAGGTCTAAATACTTTCCTCCGGAGAACGGAATCAGCATGGTAAGCGCCACACCGGAATATTTGACCATATATACAGCAAATACACCTGTGACAATGATCTGAAGAATCATCTTCTGCCACGCAAGCAGTCCGTCAGAGCGGCGCAATACTACTTTTAAATAATCATCCAAAAATCCGATCACACCAAATCCGACTGTCATAAAGAGGATGGGAATAATCTTCGGATAATCTTTTACATAAAACAGGGATGTTATGATGATACTTGCAAGAATCATAATTCCCCCCATCGTCGGTGTTCCATTTTTCTTTAAATGAGATTCAAGTTCTTTTCGTTCGGTCTGGCCTACCTTTAGTTTTCTCAGAAACGGAATCACTACAGGGCCTAACAGTGCACTGATCGCAAATGCGATAATTACTGGTATTACAATTTCATATGTCATATTATTTACACCTCATGTACTTTTTTAACAACACAATAGTATACGTCATTTTTCATCATTTCGCAAGATACGGTAAAATGTTTTCCATAATTTCTTTGGCAACAGGTGCCGCGATCTGACCACCATAATAAGTTCCTTTCGGATCGTTGATCACAACAAGCACCAGTACTTTCGGATCATCCGCCGGGGCAAACCCGAGAAACGACGAGATATATTTATGGTCACTTCTCGGAAGTGTCTGTGACGTAGCAGTTTTTCCACCGATGGAAACCCCTTCTATTTTTGCATTTTTTCCACTGCCATCGGAGACAACCCTCTCCAAAAGATATCGCATCGTTTCCGATGTTTCTTTTGTGCAGATATCATTTTTCGTCTCATACCGCAGCGTTTCCACTTCTTTTCCTCCTTCCCCGGTGATCTTTACTCCAAAATGCGGTGTGATACGGTGTCCTCCATTGATAATAGAAGAAACCGTGGTCACAAGCTGCATCGGTGTAATCTGAAATGACTGCCCAAACGATATAGTCGCAAGTTCTACCGGACCGACATTTTCTTTTTTATGCATGATCGTTGCAGCTTCGCCGGGCAGATCCACATTTGTTTTCGAGAGCAGTCCAAACTGGCTGAAATATTTATAAAAATTTTCAACTCCAAGTCTTTCCCCAAGCTCAATAAAAACAGGATTGCATGAGTTCATAATCCCCGTTTCAAATGTTTCCGCTCCATGCCCGGTTGTTTTTGCACACCGGATACGCCGGTCCTCCACCAGCTTATATCCGGGACAGTAGAAATTATCTGTCAGTTTCACAACACCCTGTTCTAAAGCTGCTGCCGCTGTGATGATTTTAAATGTTGAACCCGGTTCATAAGTATCGCTGATACACTGGTTTCTCCACATCTGATTTAAAAGATCCTGTTTCTTCTCTGCCGGGACATTTACCTCTTCCGTCAGTGTAAACGGATCATTCAGATGAAATTCGGGATAATTTACCATCGCAAGAATTTCTCCATTTGACGGGTTCATCACAATTACAGACACATACTTTGCATCCTTTTTGATATAGGTTTTCTCAGCCGCCTGCTCACAATATAACTGGATATTATAATCCATGGAGATGTTAAGGTCGTATCCATTGACCGGCTCAAGCCGCGTCTCACCGGCATTTTCAATCTCAATTCCCCGCGCATCGGTAAGCGTGAGTATTTTCCCGTTCGTTCCCTGAAGATAGGAATCATATTTTACTTCAAGTCCGACGATCCCCTGATTATCACCACCTGTAAATCCTAATACTTTCGATGCAAGTGTATCATACGGATAATATCTCTTATAATCTTCATCGACTTTGATCCCCGCAAGTTTGTATGCCCGTATCTTATCCCCTGTCTCTTTGGGCACGTTCGTCTTTACACGTTCGATGGAGCTTACCTTTTCCACTCTTTTTCGCACCGCCTCCTCCGACAGTCCAAGTTCTTTTACCAATGCTTTTATGACTGCCTCCTCATCTTCAATCTGGCTGTGTATGACCGATATGGTGCAGACTGATTTGTTCGTGGCAAGCACCATTCCGTTTGCATCTAAAATTTTTCCTCTTGCCGCCTTAATATCACGTTCCCTCTCATGGAGGTTCTGTGCTTTCTGTCCATAATATTCCGAACAGAACACCATAAGATACACCAGCCTTCCCATCAAAAATAAAAGTGCCAGGAACACGGCTGTAAACATCACCATGATTTTTTTACGATGAAATGTCTTACTTCTATAGAAAGGAAGTTCCTGTTGCATATACAAAAACCTCACAAAAGTTTTCATAGCATTTTATTCTTACTTTTGTGAGGTTATGTGTTTTGTTTTATACTTTTCCCTACTGCTGTCCTTCATCTGATCCCGGATCAATATCTTCGGCAGGCTGTTCCCCAGTATTTTCCGGCAGTTCATCCGTCGTATCCGGCACATCCAGACTCTCCTCGGCAGTAGAATTCGCAACATCCGCTGCCGTCACATCACCGACATCTCCTTCATCTTCCCCCTTGATTCCCCAGCCTTCATGAATACCGGTAGTATCTTCATCCCGGTATATATTCATATAAGGAAGAACTTCCTCTAAGATCTCTCTTACAATATTCTGTGCATAAGTACTGTGGAACTGTTCTGCGACATTCGGTTCATCCACAACACAGTAAATGACAAGCTGCGGATCCTCGACCGGCGCAAATCCAATAAATGAAACCAGATAGTTCACCCCGTCACGTCCCGCTTTCTGCGCAGTACCTGTTTTTCCTCCCATGGAATATCCATCCACTTTTGCAGTTACCGCAGTACCGCCTGTAACCGTAGAATACATATACTGTTTTAAAGCATCGCTCGTTGACTTCGATACCGTTTCCCTCAGAAGAGTCGGCGTCACTTCGCTGATCGTGTTTCCACTTTCATCTGTGATCCGTTTTACCACATGCGGCTGATAAAGGCTTCCCCCATTGACCAGGGAACAATACGCCGTTGCAAGCTGTATCATCGTCGTATTAAAATTCTGTCCAAACGCATTCGTTGCAAGATCGACCGGTCCCATATTATCCGCCGTATAGATCAAAGAATCTGTTCGCGCTTCTCCCGGAAGGTCAATTCCTGTCCGCTGCCCAAATCCGAAGATCTGCTGATATTTTGTAAAAATATCACTTCCCAGACGGTAGGATATCTGCATCATCGCATCATTGCAGGAATTCATAAGCGTCTGTTCAAGCGTTTCCATTCCGTGTCCGCTTCTGTTTACACAGTGAATATCATGTCCTCCCACATGCTCATATCCATCACAGTAAAAACTGTCTCCTGTTGAAACTTTTCCCGTTTCAAGTCCGGCTGCTACTGTAAACGGTTTTGCAGTAGATCCGGGCTCATAGGTATATGTGGTGCAGAAATTCTGCCAGAGCTGGTTTAACGCATCCATCTGTGCATCTTCATCCATCGCATCAATCTCCTCCTGCGTATAATACGCCGAAAGATCCCTCGGATTACTCAGATCATAATTGGGATAATTTGCCATGGCAAGAAGATCCCCGTTATTCGGGTTCATGATCAGCACACCAACATGACTCGCTCCCGGCTCATCCTCGCGGAAATTTCCGGTATAGGCCTCGTTAAAATCCGCAATTTTCTGTTCCACTACAGACTGGATATGAGAATCGATCGTAGATACCACCGTGTTACCGTTTTTTGCGGCCTTGATGGTTTTTTCAAAGTTATTATCTGTGTTTAAATACCCGTATTCCCTGCCATCCACACCGTTTAATGTCTCGTTGTAATACTGTTCGAGACCGTTCACTCCAACGTTACCGGAAGCCGTAAATCCTACAATAGAACTTCCCAGCGCACCATAAGGATACTCTCTCTGGTATTCTTTTTCAAACCAGACACCCTTGATGTCAGGATTCACCTTTTTTCCTTTTTCATCAACAGCCTCCTGCATCTCAACAAACGGCTGTATTTCCTCATAGGAAGCTTTTTTCTTTAATACAATATAGCGGCTGTCTTTCTGATCTTTTGCATAGCCATACAGTGTATTGCTGTCTAAGTCCTCAAAACAACTTGCAAGTGCCTGAATGGTAGGCTCAATATACTCATCTTTGCTTGTCATGACGGAACAGTCTAAAATGACATTATAAACGGCGATACTGGTTGCAAGTACCGTGCCCTTGCTGTCCACAATATCGCCTCTCTGATACGGAATGGTCTGACTGTCATATTCCTGCTGTGATAAAACAATTTTCTCATATTTATCACCACTGGTATATTCAATATACATAAGTCTTCCAATCAGGCCTGTCAGCAAAACTGCGATCGCACTGAACATAACGATCAGTTTTTTCTGCATGCGTTTTGGAAATTTCAACCATGGTTTTCTTCTTTTCTTTGCTGCCATCCTTACCCCTGCATTTCTTATGTCAGTATCTCTCTGCTATTTCTGCGGTATCTCACTGTACTGATTCATAAAATCATCATTGTCAACAGTATAATAGATAATCTGGGATTCTTTTGCGTATGACATTCCAAGCTCATTGAGTGCCTTTTCTCTGACACTGTCAAGATCTACAGACATACGGATTCTCTTATATGCCTCATCATTGTCCGCCTTTAAATCAGCGATCTGGCTTTCTAAGCTGCTGATCGTATTCATTCTTGCCGTCATATCAGACTGTATTTTTATGTAAGTACCTGCAAACACGCCAAACACTGTCACTGCCATTGTAAGGAATACCACATACCTCTTGCTCATCCGAAGCTGGCGTTCCTGATTTCTTCTTACCTGGCGTTTTCTTCTGCGCAGCTGTTCTTCCCGTTCTCTCTCTTCTCTTTCCCGTCTTTCTCTTCGGTAATCAGGCACTGCTTCCATGCGGCGCACTGTATTGCCATCCACATAGTAATTTCTTTCGGAAGCTCTCCTCTCTGTCTGATTCTTCATGTTAATTCCTCCCTGCTTTATCTTCTCTCAAACACCCGAAGTTTCGCACTCTTTGATCTCGAATTTTCTTCCAGTTCCTTCTCCGATGGAAGGATCGGTTTTCTTGTAATCACTTTTCCTTTTGACACTTTTCCACAAACACACACCGGGAAATCACTCGGGCAGGTACATGGATTCTCATTTCTCTTGAAATTAGATTTTACGATCCGGTCTTCTAATGAATGGAATGTGATAATACAGATTCTTCCACCCGGATTCAACAGATCGATCATCTCGTCTAAGTGATCACTGAGCACTTCAAGCTCATGGTTTAACTCGATGCGGATCGCCTGAAATGTACGCTTTGCCGGATGGCCCCCGGTCACCTGTACTTTCATTGGAATGGCTGCGCGTATAATATCTGTCAATTCTCCCGCTGTCTCGATCGTTTTCTTCTGTCGTTCTTTTACGATATGTTTTGCAATATTTTTTGCAAATTTATCTTCCCCGTAATCACGGATAATACGGTATAAGTCCATTTCACTGTAGCCATTGACGATATCTTTCGCTGTCTGGCTCTGTCTGTCATCCATACGCATATCAAGCGGTGCATCCGGTTCACGGTAGGTGAATCCACGTTCCGGTGTATCCAACTGAAAAGAAGAAACACCAAGATCAAGCACTATGCCATCTACCCCGTTCACTCCGATCGCATGCAGTTCTTCTTTCATATTGGCATAATTGCTGCGGATCAGTGTAGCTTTGTTTCCAAACTCTGCAAGGCGTTCGCCTGCCGCCTGAATCGCATCTGCATCCTGATCGATTCCGATCAGTCTTCCATTCTCTCCCAGACGCTTTAATATCTGGTAAGAATGTCCGCCACCGCCTAAGGTTCCGTCCACATAGATTCCATCCGGTCTGATATTTAAATTTTCAATTGTTTCATTCAATAATACAGAATAATGATGAAATTCCACTGCCCTCACCTCTAAATGCTAAATCCCAACTCTGCCATATGTTCTGCGATGCCATCCATCTCATCCTCGTCATAGGTATTTTCTAACCATCTGCCTTTATCCCAAATCTCCACACGGCTCAACACGCCGACTAAGACGACATCTTTTTGTAAATCAGCATACTCTCTTAAAACCGGAGGAAGTAAAATTCTTCCCTGCTTGTCCAGTTCTAATGCCGCTGCTCCTGCGAAGAAAAAACGTGAAAACTTTCTGGCGTCCTTAGAGGTCATGGAAATCCCCCGGAACTTTTCCTCGATGTTGTGCCATTCTTCTTTCGTATACACAAACAGGCATCCATCCAATCCCTTTGTCACTACAAATTCATCGCCAAGCTGTTCTCTGAACTTTGCAGGGATAATCAGTCTGCCTTTTGGATCCACTGTGTGATTGTATTCTCCCATGAACATAACACAAACACCTGCCTTTCAGTGGAACTAAAATCCGAAAGATCTGATCTTCCACCAAACAGGATCTCATCTACCACTTCACACCATTTTGTACCACTTTCCTCCACATTTATATACATCTTAAACCACTCTTAAGAAAAAATCAAGAATTTCCTTGATTTTCCAACGGCTTTTTGCGGTAATGTTACTAATTTGTTGCACAAAAAAAGAACGGTAGTACCTTTGTCCTATCGTTCTTAAAATAATATTTTTCCTGTTCGCCTGTCTGTCAGCTCATCTGTACCTGCTGTTTTCTCTCTAAGTATTCTTCGATCAGTTTATCCAGTTCCGTACTCTTTCGATAGTATTCCTCGAATTCATCGTTCTGTAAAAATGATTCATTGAGTTCTGACCGGACAGACTCAATTTCTCTTTGAATTTCTTCGATTCTGTTCATATGAATCCTCCTTGACTGCCAAGATTCCTATGCCACTTTCATCGCGTTGCTGGCGTTTTATAGTACTTATGATACTGTTTTCGTTGATATTTACATATTACTCCTAAATCATGCAAAAATCAATCAAAACAGCATGCCACTTCTCACCATTTTTCGACACCAGATGCCATGTTTTCCCTTATTATGAGTGTTTCAGACGGTGATTTTCGCTCTTTCTCGCAAGAACTTCTATCATTCCCTCAATTGCCCTGCGATTTACCTCAACAATATGCGTGATATCATCTGCGACATCATGTTTTCGTTCAATATAATCATCATGCGCTTTCTGGATATAATCGCAGAGTGCTTTCGCATCCACAAAATGTCCGCCGGAAATATGCTGCCTCTCAGCCTCTCCGCTTTTGATATAGGATCTCAAATCGCGTTTCAGTCTTTCCTCATAGGAGCAGTGATCCTTAAATCCTCCCGGATATATTTTGTTGTGTGGAAATGTAAAATAATCTGCCAGATAATGACTGACCTGTCCTAAATCTCTATAGTATTTTCTGTTCTTTTTATTCATGACCTTCTGCCCTTCCGACAGCCGCGCAATATGTTTTTTTACATAAGGAAAGGTTCCATTGATCTCATGTCTTTTGTAAATAAAAGAAGGCTTGATATCCGGAAGAACGCTTCCGATATAAAATGAAAACCTGTGTTTTTTTAACTCTTTGTCATCCAGACTGTTTACGATATATCTTGCAAGCGAAATATGAGATTTTTTTCTCATTCTAAAAGCCTCCCATTCTTATGCATTCCTGACACTCAGAAATGTATTCTATGACTTATTTTCTATTCGCATTATAAGTCTCATCTAACCAAAATACAAGTTAAGATTACCTGAATTTTTTCTGTGCATTTTATGTCAGATTTCTAAAGATTCCGCTATAAGAAAAACCGGAGACTTCTATACAAAATCTCCGGTTTTACCGTCCTTGTTACCGCTGGCGCAAAAACTTTCTTAGCCGCAGCAGAAACTTGCGCATTCCGTTTCTCTGCAGTTGCAGGCATTACCACCCGCGATACCGATATGGTCTGCGCTGCATTTCTCTTCCTTATTAAAGACACAGTTCGCAGCACAACATGCCACTTCAATATTTTTCGGTGCAGCTCCCGTTACGTTTTTTGCGCATCGGTCCCCACGTTCCGCAAAACTTCCGCAGCAGGTATCTTCACTTTCTTTTGCGTCTTCTCCTTCCACCTTGATATTACCTTTGTGGCAGCAGTTTGCCTCGTTGTACATACAGCCTGTTACCGAACAATCCAGAATTGTCATTTTTTCTCCTTTTCTCCCTCATGAAAAAGGGGACAGTCCTTCGTATTTTTATCATTTCTTCCGTAATGATCTGACTGTCTTGTATTATTCTCTCTCCCTTTGTCTGATTTATGCTTTGAAACAGCGTTTACAGGTTTTCTTTTTATGGCAATATCTGGTTTTTATGACAATTTTTATTCTGTATCCTCGTCATCCCAGTCCCAGTCATCTTCTCCATTGTTGGTAATATAAGTCGTACCATTACCACAGCCATATTTTGCATTTTTGCGCGGTGAGATCAGCATCCCGATGATCACGCCGGAAAGCGCTGCGATCGCAACGATCAAAGTTCCATTCCAGTTTTGTGACAGAAACAGTTTCCGTCATATCCGCAAAAAATTCTTTTATTTTTTTCATAATGATAATTTCTCCTTTCAGATACATAAAAATCCCTGTGTTCTGATATCATTCAAAACACCGGGATTTTGTTTTTCTTATTTATTCATGCAGCAGTATTTATATTTTTTTACCGGATCCACATGGGCATGGATCGTTTACGTCCGATTTTCTTTCCGACAATAACAGTTCCGGACTTCTTCTGCTCTAAGTACAGTCTTCTCTTTGTTTCGCCATCGAAGATCTCATTCCACTGTGGAAGCTCATACGCCAGTCAGCCTTAGCATCTACCCATGTTTTTTGTATAATTTTTTCTTTGTCAAATGCAAGGCTTACTTTTGTATCCTCCTCCATGGTATCGATTGGATTCGGCTCTACTAAGCTGTCATTGATTCCATCCAGAAAACCTGTCATCTCCATGACGCTCAGATTATATTTATCAGCAAGCTCTTTTACCGTTCCCTCGACCTTCTCATCCGGGTTCGTAAGAAGCTTCTCATATACGCCTTTTTCCAAAAGGAAATATCTCTGCCAGAATCTCTGTAATTCCCCTCTGTCTGTTTTCTCATTATAGGCAATTTTCTGCCACTGTTCTAATAATGCCATAGTCTGTTTCCTCGTTTTCTATGTGAATTGTGGTTGCATTTAACATGCATATATTATTATAGCAAATATCTGCTGTTTTTGCAATTCATTAATTCACGATGCAGGGATTTCGCTTTTAACTTTTTTATCTATGCATTTTTATAAATAATCCAGTTATCAGCATTCCATCTGCGGTCACCCTTCGTTCCTGGTCAATACGCGCAAAATTCCCCCTGCTTTTTCCCTATATATTTTTTCTGCTGATTTTCTATCCGCCTATCGCTCCTTCCCGGAATACCCGGTTACGTTTTATGATATCAATCATTTCTTCATGTATGCTGCGTATTTCATCCGGGTTTATTCTGGAGAGAAGGTCGCGGACTGCATCAACTTTTGGAATCCTTCCACTGATACAGTTTTTCAGTCTTTTCGACATGCTTTCAGGGACTTTTATTTTTTAAAGTGAAATCTCTGTTCACGATGTTTGCATCTTGACTCTTCCGTCACTTTCGGCTAGGATAATCTTAATATATTTCCGGCATTTTGCGAACAATATGCCGATAAGTACACTAAAAACTGGAGGGTTGGATTTGAAAAAAATAAAACGTATTCTTGCCATTCTTGGCGCAATTATCTTAGCCGGTCTTTATATTTCCACCATCGTCTGTGCACTCTCTTCCAATGAGAACTATATGGATATGCTGATGGCCTCTGTTTATGCAACCGTGATCATCCCGGTGCTGATCTGGGCATATTCTTTTGTATATAAGATGGTCAAGAAAAATCATGAGCAGAAGGAAGATTAATTTTCCTCTGCTCATTTTTTTATCGCTCTTCTAACGGCACATATGCTTTCTCCGGCATGATGCTCCGGTATGCAGGACGAATGATTTTATCCATATTTACCAGCTCTTCCATGCGGTGCGCGCTCCATCCGACAATACGGGCGATCGCAAAGATCGGGGTATAAAGCTCTAACGGGATGTCTAACATACTGTATACAAATCCACTGTAAAAGTCCACATTGGCTGAAACCCCCTTATAGATATGGCGTTTTTCCGCGATCACTTCCGGTGCAAGATTTTCTACCATACTGTATAATGCAAAATCTTTTTCTCTTCCCTTCGCCACCGCGAGCCTTTCCACAAAGCTTTTGAATACGCGCGCTCTCGGATCGGAAAGAGAATAAACGGCATGACCCATACCATAGATCAGGCCTTTGCGGTCAAATGCCTGTTTGTCGACAAGCTGTTCCAAATAGTTTTTAACTTCGTCTCTGTCTCCCCAGTCCTTCACATGATTTCTCATATCATCCATCATTTCCACTACTTTGATATTAGCGCCGCCGTGCTTTGGTCCTTTTAAGGAAGAAAGTGCCGCTGCCATGACAGAGTATGTATCGGATCCGGATGAGGTCACAACCCTTGTTGTAAACGTAGAGTTATTTCCACCACCGTGTTCCATATGAAGTCACCAGCGCATGTCAAGCACGCGCGCTTCCAGTTCCGTGTACGCTTTATCCGGGCGAAGCATAAGGAGCAGATTCTCTGCTGCGGATAATCCCTCCTGCGGACGGTGGATATAAAGGCTGTCATCACAGATATAATGGTTGTATGCATGGTAACCGTACACCGCAAGCATCGGGAACACACTGATCAGCTTGATGCACTGTTCTAACTGCGTATGCAGCTCCTGGTCAGCGATCGTCTCATCATAGGAAGCAAGTGTCAGCACGCTTCTCGTCAGCGAATTCATGATATCCTTGCTCGGTGCTTTCATAATGACATCTCTGGTAAAGTTTGTCGGAAGCTGTCTGCACTCTTCTAACATGCTCTTAAATGCCCCTAATTTTGCAGCATCCGGCAGTTCGCCAAACAAGAGCAGGTATGCCACTTCCTCGAATCCAAAACGTTTTCCCTCAAATCCATGGATCAGGTCGATCACATTGTAACCGCGGTACCAGAGCTGTCCGTCACACGGAACCTTTTTCCCATCCTCCGTTTTAAACGCATCGATCCTTGAAATATTGCTGATCCCCGCAAGCACACCGGTTCCATCCACATCTCTCAAACCACGTTTTACACCGAACTCCTTAAACAGCTCCGGCGGGATTCTGTCATTACGTTCACATATTGTCATCAGTTCTTCCGTTTCTTTTCCAAAATCTCCATATTGGTTCATGTCCCATCCTCCTGTTCTGCCTGAATATTCTTCATGATCTTGCCCATTACCCGCTTTAAGCAGCTTCGTTCTTCTTCTGTCACGCCCGCAAACAGACGCTCTAAAATATCTGCCCGGATCTGTTCAAACTCTTCCAGCACAGGTTTTGCCTTACCAGTCATACGAATGTGTATTTTCCTGTGATCCGCCTCATCAGCAACCAGCTCAATATATCCATGCTGTTTTAAATTGTCCACCGATTTTGAAATATGGGCCTTGGACAAATGCTGTATCTCGATCAGATCCTTTGCGGTATCCTTCTGTTTCTCATGGGAAATCAGATAAAGGATATCCAGCTCCACATGGCGCAATCCATAGGTCTCCATCAGCCGTTCACATGCCTGCTCGATCACTTTTCTCATCTGCTGGTTGGTTCCAAATATTTCATACTCACTGTACATCATCCCTGCTCCACATTCTTTTTCTTCCGGTAAATAACTTTTTATTTCCTGCTTTGCGGTTCGAATTAGTTCGTTAATGAACTTTCTCACATTCATGTTACCTCTTTTTTCCAAAAGTGTCAAATTAAAAATTTATGAACTTAAAATACCGGACTGCACATATACAATCCGGTATTTTCATCTCTGTGATTCAGATTTGTCATTTCACTCTCTTACTTCGTTTCCTCTGTTACAACGGCCTCTGTTTCATTCGGCACCACGGTCGCTGTCTCCGTTTCATCCACGGCCTCCGATGGCTCTTCTGCCTCAGTTTCCGTATCATCTGCTTTTGCGGTCAGATCTTCGACGCTCTTATCAAATCCGGTCGCTGGCGCGCTGTCCACAACATATATGGTATCACTGTCGCCCGTTTTCAGATAATACTCATTCGTGATCTCATTCTGGCTGCCAATGTAGATCGTCGTTAGCCCGGAATCCGTTTTTAACGTAACCGTATTAGCAGGATCATCCAGCCCAAAGTCCGCCAGGTCATCATACTCTGTAACCTCGTCTGATGCCGTGATCGCTGATGCCTTATTTAAAAGTGTCTCCAAAGCGCTCTCATCAATATCAACCGACTGATCCCCGTCATAGGTCCACTCTGTTCCATTTTTTGTAAAGGAAAGTGTTGTTCCATCCAGCACATAAGAAAACTGTGTGATATCAGAGACCTCAAGATCCGTCACCTGGATCTTTTCCGCCTCTTCTTTGGCATTTTCCTTTTCTTCCTGTTTTTTTACTGTAAAAATGGTACGCCTATATACGCAAGGATCAGCAGGATCAGCAAAATGACCAGTAACGATCATCTGTTTTTTCTGTTTCTGCATTATTTTTTCCTCCTTACTGCCCAGATCACAACTCCGATAATAATCAGTACAACGGTATAAAATACTTGCTGCCAGTCCACCAATAATTGTAGAAATTGAAGTGATCGTGATCGTGCTCATCTTATAGTCTTTTACCGGAATAACGCTGGTATTATCATCCTCCCCGCTGGTCAGATTCGTCATGATATCAGTAAACATCGATACGTTGCTTCCCGATACGATCTGGTCTGTGGAATCCGTAAATAACTCCATAGAACCTGCCACAACGACCTGGGATGATGTATCATTTTCTGTCTTTGCCGCCGCAAGTGCGATCGTAAATGGTCCTTCAATATCTCCGTCTTCTTTTTCAGATGTTGTTGCATTATCTGCATCAATCTTTGATACCGCCTTATCGGTTGTCTGCAGCAATGCGGTATATGTCACATCATCGGAAGACCCGTCATAACTGAACGCTTCGCTGTACGGTGCAAAAATATATTTTCCGCTGACAGAAGAGGTGTAATCGTTGCTCTCTACTTCCGGAAGCAGATAGTATGGAATGTTATTGTAATAGTAGGAACTGTCGTTCTCCATGACAATACCATCCACACGCTCAATGCCGTATGCTTTTAAAATACTTTCAAAGTTCGTCAGATCCTTGTACTGGAAATTGGTCGTGATCAGCGCTTTTCCGCCTTTTTCCAGATAATCGGTCACTTTCTTTGCATCATCTGCGGAGAAATCCGAAGTCGGTGCGTTGATAATGATTGCTGATGCATCATCCGGCACAGCCTCCTCTTTTAACAATGTCAGCTCCGTGAGTGTCATATTCGCCTTCTCGATTGCTTCCGAAAATCCGCCGGAAAGCGAAGTTTCCCCGTGTCCTGTGATCTCATAGACAACCGGCAGCTCGCTCGAATCTTTGGTCACATACTGGAGTGCACTTGTGATCTGTCCCTCGGCATCATATCCATCAAGGCTTCTTGAATAGGAAGAATAATCATAGGAGTACTCATAAATATCGTTATAATCGATCACTCTGGAGCGTGCATCACTCGCAACAATCAGACTGTTCGAAGCAGGTGCATCCGTCGTATACTTCTGGAAAAATGTCGGATTGGTCGACGGATTAACATAGCTTACTTTTACATGACCGGACAGATCCTCATATCGCTGTAATGTCTCTGAAAGCGTACTGTCCGCATTTTTCTCTGCTGCAAGCACATAAATATTGACATCCTGATCCAGTGTCTTTAAGTAATCTTTTGTCGTATCCGTGATGGAGTACAACTTTGTGGATGTCGCATCGATTGCTGTGACCGTGGACGGCAGCTCATTTGCCACCAGGTTCACAACAACCGCAATGGCAAAGGCGACAACGATCATTCCGATGGAAAACGCCCCCGGAGCGATCTTTTTGGTGCTAACCGAATATCTGCGTTTCTGGATCAGCTGGCAGCTCAAAAACAGGCAGATTCCGATCACCGACAGAAAATAGATCACGCCTGTGAGGTCTAAGCAGCCATTCATAAATTTATCCAACGGTGTGTACAAATCATATGCGTTTAATATTTTTGTCAGAAGATTACCGCTCTGTGAGATCATGCTGGTAATACTCGACATCATGTAACCAAGAAACAGTGCTGCAAATCCAAGCACTGCTGCGATAACCTGACTTTCCGTTACCACTGACATCAGCATACCGATCGCAATACATGCGCAGCCATACAGCCAGAATCCCAAAACCGCCACATAGCTTTCTCCTAGCGGCACAGAACCATAAATGGATAAAAATAACGGTGTCAGCGCAACAACGATCATTGCAATGGAGAAAACTCCGACCATGGCAAGATATTTGCCAAACACGATCTTTCCAAGCGGAACCGGGGAAGTTAACATTAGCTGATCTGTCTTTGTATGCCGTTCCTCCGCAAAGCTCCGCATGGTAAGTACCGGTACCGCAATCATCACAATAAATGAAACTGCGGAAAGTGAATACGAAACATAAGGCGAACCGGACCTTAAGTTATAAGCATAAAAATACAATCCATATAAAGCAAGTACTGCTGCAATAAAAAGCCATCCCACCACAGTCTGGAAATAGGATCTGATCTCACGTTTAAAAATTGCAAACATTATTTTGTTCCTCCTTCCTGTGATGTGAGTTCAAGGAATACATCCTCTAAGGACTTCGATGCTGCCTTCATCTCTAAGATCGGCATATGGTGTTCCACGCAGGTGTGATAAATCGCCTCGCGTACATCCGCATCTTTTTTTGCCGTCACAAGAAGCTGTACCGCGCCATCCTCTTTCGACTCTGTTTTTTCACACCGCTCCACCTGTGCGATCTCACGGATCGCTGTTTCCGCAGTATCTTCCTCTGCTTTCACTAGCAGCTCGATCTCCTGTGCACCGGTCATCCGCTCTAACAGATTCTCCGTGGAATCACTGGCAACGAGTTTTCCGTGCGAAATAATAAATACATGATCACAGACAGCAGAGATTTCAGACAAAATATGGGAACTTAGTATGATCGTATGTTTCTTTCCAAGTTCCTTGATGAGATCCCTGATCTCTATGATCTGTTTCGGATCCAATCCTACGGTCGGCTCATCTAAGATCAGTATTTCCGGATATCCAAGTACTGCCTGCGCAAAACCGACTCTCTGGCGGTAACCTTTTGACAGGTTACGGATCAGTCTTCCCGATACTTCCTCTGTTTTTGTAATTTCCATGACTTCCTTCACATATCCTGCCCGCAGGCTTTTCTCTATCTTCTTTAATTCAGCCACAAAATCCAGATATTCTTTTACCGTCATATCCATATAAAGAGGCGGCAGTTCCGGCAGATACCCCACACACTTTTTTGCTTCCTCCGGCTGTTTTAACACATCAAATCCGTTGATCTTTACCTCACCAGATGTCGCTGCAAGGTAGCCGGTAATAATGTTCATCGTTGTTGATTTTCCGGCTCCGTTCGGGCCCAGAAAACCATAGATTTTACCCGGCTCTACCGTGAGCGACAGATCATCAACAGCAACATGACTGCCATATTTTTTTACCAGATGATTGATCTCAATCACGTTTCTCTCCTCCTTATTTCATTCTCAATATATGCCACTATCCGCACTTATCGTGTGACCAGTAACCAAATTATTACTTTATAAGATTAACGTGTAATTGTGTTTAAAGGAGGATGAATCTGTGATAAAAGTGTGAACATATACAATAGAATGCACACCCTGCGAGCATTCTATTGTCATGAATAATAGAATGTACACTCTGCGAGCATTCTATTATCATAAATAAAAGCAGCCTCCACATCCGTGAAAGCTGCTCTTATTCTGTATCTCTTCCTGTGATACGATTTTATGCAGTCATGTACCATTTCCTACATAACACCATATGTTTTTAATTTTTCCAAAGCATCCTGATACGTCGTAAACAACACGGTATGAATACCCTGTGTTTCCGCTGCTTCGATATTTTCCCTGCGGTCATCTAAAAATACACATTCATCTGCCACAAGGTTAAATTTGTCTAACAGTGTCCGATAGATCTCCGGTTCCGGCTTGATCTGATGAACTTCAAAGGAAAATACCTGTCCGTCCACATCCGAAAGAAATGAAAGAGCTTCCGCTGTATGTTCATAAGTCCATTTTCCGTAATTAGAAAGGATATACACATGGTAACCTTTCTGTTTCAGCTCCCGGATCCATGCGCGCGAATAATCGTACTGACAAATTGCCCGTGCAACATTTTCCCAGAACAGGCGGATCTCTTTTTCATATTCCGGCGCATTTTGGACAAATACAGCAAGCTGCTCCTCTGCATCCAGAACACTGCGGTCTGATTCATTCCAGGCATCAGAGTAAACAGTCGCATTTCCAACCGCCTCCTCTGTCTTTTCATCAAAACCTAACTCCTGAAACGCCGCATGCGGATCCCAGTTGACTAACACCATTCCTACGTCAAAAATAATATTTTTTATCATATCGGATAGTCCTTTTTCCTATTTGGTACGGTAAATGATATCGTCTCTTCCCGGTCCGTTTGAAACCATTGTGATCGGGTAGCCGATCTGTTCCTCGATGAACTCTACATATTTTCTGCAGTTTTCCGGAAGATCCTCATATTTCTTGATTCCACGGATATCACATTTCCATCCCGGAAGGTTCTTTAATACCGGTTTTGCTTTCTCTAATTTTGCTGTGGTCGGGAAATCTGTTGTCACTTCACCGTCGATCTCATATCCAACACATACCGGGATCTCATCTAAGTAGCCAAGTACATCGAGTACGGTAAATGCAACATCTGTGGTTCCCTGCAGACGGCAGCCATATTTACTTGCTACACAGTCGAACCATCCCATACGTCTCGGACGTCCTGTGGTTGCACCGAACTCACCGCCGTCACCACCGCGTCTTCTGAGTTCATCTGCCTCATCACCGAAGATCTCGCTGACAAATGCACCTGCTCCGACTGCGGAAGAGTATGCTTTACATACAGTCACGATCTGTTTGATCTCATATGGCGGGATACCTGCACCGATTGCACCATACGCTGCCAGTGTAGAGGAAGATGTAACCATCGGATAGATTCCGTGATCCGGATCTTTTAAAGTTCCAAGCTGTCCCTCTAATAAAATAGTCTTTCCTTCTTTGATTGCCTGATCCAGATAAGAAGAAACATCACATACATAAGGTGCGATGGTATCGCGGTACTCATGTAATGTCTCTAATAATTCATCCGGGTTGATCAGTGGTTTATGATATAAATGCTCTAAGAGTACATTCTTTGTCTCTGCAATACGGACAACTTTTTCTTTTAACAGCTCCTCGTCAAATAACTCGCTGACCTGGAAACCGATCTTTGCGTATTTATCAGAGTAAAATGGTGCGATACCTGACTTTGTGGAACCGAAAGATTTTCCGCCTAAACGCTCCTCCTCATACTGGTCAAACAGAATGTGGTAAGGCATAACCATCTGTGCACGGTCTGAAACTAAAATCTTTGGCTTCGGAACGCCTCGCTCCACGATAGACTGGATCTCTTTGATAAGTACCGGAATATTTAAAGCGACACCATTGCCGATCACGCTTGTGGTGTGTCCGTAAAATACACCTGACGGTAATGTGTGAAGTGCAAACTTTCCGTAATCATTTACGATCGTATGACCTGCATTTGCACCACCCTGGAAACGTACGATAATATCTGCTTCCTTCGCAAGCATATCTGTGATCTTTCCTTTTCCTTCATCGCCCCAGTTGGCTCCAACGACTGCTTTTACCATTTGAATATCCTCCTAGTTTCTCTATGCTATTCCTGTTTACTTACTGATTATACATGATGTTTCTCTATAAGTAAAATTAATATTCTTTATATCTGATATAATCATTCATTATGTGAATTTATAAAAGTCCTTTTAAAAGCTTTGCCGCAGCCGCAGACATCGGGATCCTCTCATTTAATACGATACAGAATTTTCGTGCCGGAATTTCTTTTTCAAACTGCAGCTTAAAAAGCCTGCCATCCTCCTCATACTCTTTTGCAAACTCTTCCATCACACTTGCGATCCCAAGATTGCGGAGCGCAAACTGAATCAGCATATCACTGGTGGCAAGTTCAAATTCCGGGGACACCGTCACACCTTCTTCTTCTAAAAATGCCTCCACATAATGTCTCGTCGAGGTGCTTCCCTCTAAACACATCAGCGGATATTCCGAAAGTTCTTTGTATTGCATCTTTCTCCCACAGAGCTCTTTGTATTTTTTCCCTGCCACAAAAACGTCGCGGATCTCTTTGACCGGGATGATCTTAAGCCATCCCTGCGGCTCCACCGGAGAGCTCACGATTCCAAAATCGATCCTGCCATCCGCAAGATGCTGTAAAGTTTCCGGTGTTGGCGCATTGGTCACGGTCACGCGGATATTGGGATATTTTTCATGAAACCGCTCTAAATATGGAAGCAGATAATATTTTAATGTCATATCACTTGCACCGATGCAGATTCTCCCTTTCAATGGTTTAGCATCTCAAGAAGTCTTTTTTCTCCGGAAAGAATCGCCTCATAGCCGCGTTCCACATAGGAAAACAGCATCTCACCCTCCTTGGTCAGACGTACTCCCTTTGCCATTCTTACAAACAATGCACAGCCAAGATCCTTCTCTAAATGCTTGATCGCCTGGCTGACTGCCGGCTGTGAGATTGACAGTTTTTCTGCCGCTAACGTAACACTTTTCTGCTTTGCCGTATAATAAAATATCTTATAGTATTCCAAATTAATGTCCATCTGATTCTCCCTTAAAAAAATTAGGAAAAAAGTCTTATTTTCCGCTTGTATTTCTGATTTTTGTGACGTATACTAAGCCTTACATGTTTATTACATTATACTGCATATATGTGCACTGAATAATTACATCATACCAAAGTTTGAAAGGAGTTTCCAGTAGCATGACAAAAGATATGACCACCGGCAGTTCATTAAAAATCATACTGCTTTTTTCCATTCCGGTTTTATTAGGAAATCTGTTCCAGCAATTTTATAATATGGTAGACACGATCATCGTGGGAAGATACCTCGGCGAAGATGCACTTGCTGCCGTCGGTTCCACCGGATGTATCATGTTTTTAGTGCTCGGCTTTGCCACCGGAATCGCACAGGGATTTGGTGTCATGATTTCGCATGCCTTCGGTGCAAAAGATTTTCGCTTGTTAAAACACTACGTTGCACTCTCCCTGATCTTAACCGTGATCGTATCTGCAATTCTTACGATTCCGACCGTTGCCGCTTCCCGCCTGTTTTTAGTCTGGATGCATACACCGGATAATATCTTATCCATGGCAGATGCTTACATCAAGGTCATTTTTGCAGGTATCATCTTAACAATGCTCTACAATGTATCCGCCGGTATCTTAAGAGGTATTGGAGACAGCAAAACACCGCTCTACTTTTTGATCATTTCTTCTATATTAAATGTGGTACTGGATCTTTTATTTATTGTCGTACTGAAAGCGGGAACCGCCGGTGCCGCCTATGCCACCATCATTGCGCAGGGAATCTCCGCAATTTTATGTTTTATCCATATGTTCCGGCAGTTTGAGATCCTTCGCACAACAAAAGCGGACTATTATCTGGATCGCCCGGGTGTCATTAACATGCTCTCGATCGGTATCCCAATGGCATTAAATTACTCCATCACCGCCATTGGAACCATGATCTTACAGAGTGCTGTCAACGTGTTTGGTTCCAGTGTGGTTGCTTCCTTTACAGCCGCTTCTAAAGTCAACAATATCGCAACTCAGACCATGCCGACGCTCGGCACCGCCATGGCAACCTACTGTGGTCAGAATCTCGGTGCAGGAAAATACGACCGTATTTTCGACGGTATGCGCAAAGGATTTTTCATCTGTATCGCTGCTGCAGCCATCGGTGCTGCCATCTGTATTTTCGGTGGAGAATTTATCGTGAGCTGGTTTGTAAGTAATCCTTCCGATGAAATTTTCTCCTATGCAATGATGTACTTAAAAACTGTAAGCTGGTTTTCCTCCCGCTTGCCATGATCTTTTTATACCGCAATGCCTTACAGGGATTAGGCGAAGGACTTGTTCCAATGTTGAGTGGCGTGATCGAGCTGGTATGCCGCTTTGTTGCGATCGCACTCCTGCAGAAACCACTCGGTTATCAGGGGATCTGCCTTGCTGATCCTGCTGCCTGGGTGGGCGCCGGTATTCCTCTGATGATCACTTATATCATTTGGAAAAGCAAAAAGATACGGCAGCACAGCAGTTCTCCAGCCTAAACAGCGTGAAATTTTTCTGTCTGCAAAGGACTTTTAATTTCTATAGGTAAAAATCGCCTGAGATCCGAATTATCTCTTGTAATTCAGATTTCAGGCGATTGCTTTATCTGGCTTTTCTCTCTGTTCTCTTTTATTTTTCTATTACGCTTCCAGCTCTGGAATCTTTCTTGAACATGCCACTGCTAACGCTCCCGGTCCGATATGGCAGGAAATGCTAAGTGAAAGCGGATCCATACGGATCTCCATCCCCGGAAATGCCTCCTGCACTTCTTTCTTGAAGTTTTCTGCCGCTTCTAAATCATGCGTATATGCCATCTCAAGATACATATGCTCTCCGTTCGGATCGTTAAACCGGTTGGCAAAATCATTCTTCATTGCCTCAATCATGATACTCTTTGCCTGTTTTACCGTTCTTGCCTTGGCAAATGCATCTAATTTTTCACCCTGAATCTGAAGCACCGGTTTTAATTTTAACAGTGTTCCAAGCGCGGCAGCAGCTGGTGTGATCCTGCCGCCTTTTTTCAGATAATACAGCGTGTCCACCATAATGTAAATCGATGATTCAAATTTATCACGCTCTAAAATTGTCTTGATCTCAGATGCAGTTCTTCCCTGTTTTGCAAGCGCAAGTGCATCTAAAACAGACTGGCGCTGTGTAACAGAAATTCTCTGATTGTTCACCACCTGCACCTTTCCATCATAATCCTGGGAAAGCATCATGGCTGTCTCACAGGAACCACTAAGTCCGGACGACATTGGGATATGTACGATCTCATCGTACTCTTTTAACAATTCATCCCAGGTATCTGTCACATTTCCTACAAGCGGCATGGATGTATGGATGTCTGTCTTCTCGGAAAGCATCTGGTAAAACTCTTCCTGTGACAGATCGATATCTTCATACAGTGTCTTGCCTCCCACAAAAAAAGGCATCGGCATCACGGTAACTCCAAGTTCCTTTGCCATACTCTGCGTGATTCCGCTGTTGCTATCTGATACGATTGCTACTTTGCTCATGAAAAATGTTCCCCCTTATAATGTCTCTGAGCGTTTTTTGATGTTTTCTTTGAAGTTGATCACCTCATGCTCATACTCTTCATTCATATATTCAGATCTGATCATAAAGTCTGCCGATGCCTTATTGTTTGCGATCGGGATATCATATACCTGTGCAATACGAAGTAGTGCCTTTACATCAGGATCATGAGGCTGTGCAGTCAATGGATCAGAAAAGAAAATGACAAAGTCTACTTTTCCCTCAACGATCTTTGCACCGATCTGCTGGTCTCCACCAAGAGGGCCGCTGTTATATCCACGAACCGGAAGTCCGGTCTGGTCTGTAATCATACGTGCCGTGGTCCCTGTTCCACAAAGGAAATGATTTTTCAGGATCTCTTTATTTGTTTCGCACCATGCGATCAGCTCTGCTTTTTTATTATCATGCGCGATCAGTGCAATATTTTTCTGTTTTCCAATGGTAAGTGTTACATAATTTTCATTCATATGCGCCATCCTCCGTCATTTATCTGTGCCTTTATCTATTGCATATCAGATCAGTTTTTTCTGCAATACATATTGTTAAGTATAACATATTTTTTTGTCGTTCTTCCACAAAAAAAATATAGAATGCGCGCTCCTGCGGACATTCTATTATTTTATGTACCGGATTTCTTCTTTGCCTTTTTATTCCGGCAATTTTACTTTTCCATCCAGAATCATCTTCACAAATGCAGTGTCACGAATTGATCCACGGATCCTTTTCTATGCGTATATTGGTATTGTATACAGTCTCCGGTTGCTCCCACTTAAGATAATACCCCTTTGCCACTTCACTGGGTGTCAGATGAAGTTTCTCCCGTTTTTCCCCTAACCTTACAGTAATAAAAGTAAGAATGACAGATATATTTACAGGACGGATCAAATATATCGCGGCGCATCTCAAGGATCTCCCCTAGTTCACACACAGACTCTTTTAAAACGGTAAGCCCTGTCTCTTCACGGATCTCACGCACAAGGGTTTCTAAAAAACTCTCTCCCTTTTCCATCCCGCCGCCGGGCATCTTATATTCGCCATCCGTACTACACTGCATGGCAATCTTTCCATCCCGGAAAATTACACCACGCACATTATATTTTTCATATACTTTTGTTGTGTCGTCATAATTCTTCTCGTCAAAAACAGCAAGCACTTCCATCTGTTTTGTCTCCATATTCTGCAGCTTAAGGCCATATTTTTATCATATATCAAAATGTCTGATATTGTGTGCAAGCATATCCGCCATATTACGCAGATTTTCGGTAGAATCCTTGATATTCTGAAAACTGTCCGTAATCTCTGTGATGGATGAACTTGTCTGCGTGGTTCCTTCCACATTCTGCTGTGCAATCTCTGACAAAGAATCAATGACATCTATGATCTCTGTTCTTGCACTCTCTAATTTCTTTGTACGTGTTTCAATCTGGCGAATTCGTTCAATAGATGCGTCGATCTCACCCATAACACCATTTACCATCTGCTCCGTACTCTCGATATGCATATTCTGTTTTTCAATGATCTCCTGTGTCTTGCCCATTGTCTCAACCACACGCTGGGAGTTTCCGATCAGTGTATTTACGATTTCGCCGATATTGCCACTCGCCGTATCAGACTGTTCTGCAAGCTTCTGTATCTCAGATGCCACAACCGCAAAACCCTTTCCCGCCTCACCTGCACGTGCGGCTTCAATGCTGGCATTTAAAGAAAGAAGATTCGTCTGGGATGCAATTTCAGAAATAAACTGCGATGCCTTCTGAATACTCTGTGCTGAAATATTTGTCTGTTTCGTCTGTTCCGCGATCGTTGCAACAGCTGTCTTTACTTCTTCGCTGATTCGTTTTAGTTCATCGATCGTAACAACAGCCGCATCACTGGACTGTTTCATCTGATCTGCACTTTCATTCAGCTCATCTGCTGCCCTGCCGGTCTCAATGATCAGATTTCCCATATATTTTACATTGTCAGAAGCTTTTTTTGCATCCTCTGCCTGTAAATTTGCCCCGGTTGTAATAGAATCTACCGTTGCCTCCACCTCACGCATTCCATCGTAAGTCTGATGGGATGTATCCTCTAAAGTATTGGATGCTTCCATCAGCATATCGGTACTTTCCTTGATTCCCTTAATGATCTTTTCCAGTTCTTTCTGTAAATGCTGTATCGCTTTGGTCAGATCTCCGACTTCATCTTTCCGCCCTAAGATCTTCTTGTCAAACTCTACGTCAAGATGACCGGCAGACACTTCCTGCACATTTGCAATTCCTTTCTTTAATGCACGTGTGATCGAGGTTGCACTGATCTCCACGATAATGATACAGATAACAAGTACCACAAGCACGATGGCTACGATCGTATTAATGATCTGTATCACGCTGTGGGAGATTTCCTGTTTCTCCGCCCCTGCAAACACCATACCGATCGGAGTACCGCTGTCGCCTTTCTGATATACCGGAACATAATAGCCATAGTATATGGTGCCATCCATGGATACATTATCACTGAAATATTCCTCACCACCATTTAATACCTTTTCAACAACCTTGTCACCCGCCGGACTTCCCAGAATCCTGTCACCATTTTTGTCGACTGCAGAAGTCATGATTCTCTGTGATCCATAGAAAAATGTCACATCCATCCCAGACTCCTGTTTGATGGTATCCACCAGATTCTCTGACTGTGAAATGTTATAACTTCCTTTCCAGATATCACCATTTTCCGTCTGCAAATAGGTACCTGCATTCTGGTCATAAGCTGCCTGCGTCGCGATTGCAGTTCCTTTTAATGAATTTTCCACCTGATCGATAATTGCACCCTTTACGATCGTGGACGCGATCAGAAGGATAATTCCTCCTAACAGAAGCAGCGGTATCAAAGAACAGAATAAAACTTTTTTTCGAATCGTCAATTTCATCATCTCATTCTCCCCCTAGTCCACAATCACAACGTTTTTATAATACCAGTCAATGCCGCCGGTAATCGTTGCATCATCTAAGGTTCCATTCTCTGTTCCAACCGTCTCCCCTGTATTTGTCTCCATCACTCCGTCAAAAACATTATTGCTGCCACTTAAAATTTCTGCAGTCGCTTCATCCACCTTCTCCTGCGTACCCTCTGCCGCAAAAGATGCCAGATTCGTCAGCTGTACCAGCCCCTCTGCCATACCTCCATAATAGTTTGATCCATCCCAGGTTCCATTGATAATACTCTTAACTGCCGAAGTATAGTATGCACTCCAGTTCCAGATAACACTCGTCAGACAGGCATCCGGTGTTTCCTTGCTCATATCTGAGTTATAGCCGATACCATATACACCACGTTCCTGTGCGAGTGTCTGCGGATACGGCGTATCACAATGCTGTGCCATCACATCACAGCCCATATCCAACAGCTGTTCCGATGCTGCTTTTTCCTTATCCGGATCATCCCAGCTGTTTGTGACTGCCACATAGATCTTTGCCTCCGGGTTAACAGCTGCAACACCGATCGCAAATGCATCAATTCCACCTGTCACCTCCGAATTGGAAGAATCCTGCGCTGCAACATAGCCGACCTTATCCGACTTTGTATTCATGCCAGCCACGATACCGCTTAAATACCTTACCTGGTAAATACGACCAAAATAATTGTTGAAGTTCTTTCCATTTGACATATAACCGGTTCCATGGGAAAAGTAAATATCCGGATATTTTTCAGCCATCTCTGCTGTTGTTTCCATATACCCCCAGCTGGTTGTAAAAATAATATTGCACCCATCCGAAATACATGCTTCGATTGCTTCCTCCGTCGCCTTTGCGTCAGAGTCATCCACGATCTTTCTCTCAATCTAATCATCGCTTAAACCCAGATTTTCCTGCATTCCCACAATTCCCAGATCATGCGTGTAAGAATATCCGCTTCCCTCATCCGGATCTGAAATATAAAGCACGCCGACTTTTATATTTTCTTTCGAAATTCCTGCCGTGCCCGATGTGGTATCCGACTGTGCACCGCCTGTACTGTTCCCGGCGGTTTCCGTTGTAATATAGCCATCGTTTGTCGCATAATCATCCGGCGTAGTACCTGTTTTTCCACCACACCCGGCGAGCATTCCCGCCACGGCAAACAGTGCAATTATCTTTCCAGCTGTTTTTCCTTTCATCTTTTGTTCTCCTCATCATAAATTTTCACAACATCTTTGTTTCATTATACAAAACCGGAGAACATTTGTAAATAAATATTATTTTTATGACAATAATCTGATACTTATGACCTATTTTTCTGAAAATATTCTTTTTGCACGCAGATAAGACAGATTAAATGTCCGGAGCGTCACAGGCTGGTTCATCCTGTCATTTTCCTGCATATATTCCCACTTCCAGTTATATATTCCATCCCCGTAATAACTCTTGTCCGGATGTTCTTTTAAGTACTCAGCGATCACTGGTGCCGCATCCGTTGATAAACAGGAGAGATAACTGTAATCTCCCGCAGTATTTCCATTTTCGATCTGCGCCAGATCATAGGCGGCAATCCCCGCATCTACATGTGCAAAGGCAAACAGGACATAACTGACGCACACAACCGCCATTCCATACTGAAACAACGGGAACCTGCGGTTCCAGATATAACAGATCGTCCCTGCCATCAGAAGCGTGATCACTGCCAGTGCCACAAGTACCACAACACGCAAAAATGTGAGCTGGTATGCCCGGATATACAGGATCATTCTCCACCTGCTCGATGCTGTCATAATGATCGTACATACAGAGATCACCGTCAGAACGGCATCGACCGCCCTGTTCCTCTGAAAGAAATGCTCCATTGTAAGAACCGCCCCCAGATTTAAAATACACACCACAAGGAGCTGGAAAAATCCCTGCCTTGCATATTCGGCATAGGTCACTCCTGCCGGCAGCTCCCCGCCACCGCCAAACAGATATATGATCTGTATACCACAGAATATCACATATAATACCGCCACTAAGACCGAAACCGTAAACATTGCTGTCGTCTCTGTAAGAATTTTTACTTCCCTGTCCTGCCGGTCTTTTCTGTATGCTGTATATCTGACTCCACAGTAAGATGAAATAAAACCAAAACATAACATGAAACAAATCCCTGCCAGGTTTGCCGGTATCCTGATTCCTTCGAAAACTTTTGCAATCATATTTGAAAATACCAGATCCGCCGACATTAACAATCCACCGATCAGAAGAACCACCGGTATCGCTACTGCAATTCCGATCAGGATCTCACGCGCTTTGCCATTTTCTTTTTTCTCCCGCAAACGTGCAAAATCGTTTCCATCGCCAAATGGTCTTGCAATGCTGCCAATTGCTCCAAATACAGCATTTACTCCACCGCACAGGTAATCCCAGAAATTCCATTCGTTTTCATCTGCCATATTTCGTATCAGGAAACACACCGTGAATGCAAAGATCCAGCAATAGTTCATCCAGATGATCCACTCATTTCCGGTTGTAAATGTACTGCCCGCAAGGATCAGCATATACACAGCAAAAATTATTGTTGTTTTAAAAACTTTTCTTTCCTTTACCGTTTTAACGATGTAACAGATATATCCGATCGTTGCCACCACCCACAGAAGTACTGCGGCACCTGTCATATTTTTGTAAATACAGACTGTATAGATCAGTGCGTAAATGAGGCTTGCCGGCGCAAGTTTTTTAAAAATCCCCGCATTTTCTTTCTGCTGCTGTTTTTTTCTTTCCTGCCACTGCGCTTTCTGCTCCTCGTAACTGACTGTAAGATTCTGATCCATTTTCATGCTCCCTTCCTTTTCCAATAAGCTGTCCTGTTCCTGCTTCAGTTTTTCATAAACTGTCATATTCCTGCTTCATTCCGTACAATATATTAAATTTCATCATCCGATGGAACATATTCTAAAATATCTCCCGGCTGGCAGCCCAACGCCCGGCAGATCTTGTTTAATGTGTCTACTTTGATTGCTTTTGCCTTTCCATTTTTTAGTATGGAAATATTTGCCATTGTAATACCTACTTTTTCCGAGAGTTCAGTTACACTCATTTTCCGCTTTGCAAGCATTACATCTATATTTATGATAATCGCCATTTGTCTCTCCTTATATCGTAAGTTCATTTTCCTGTTTTAATTCGTAGGCCTTCAGGATCAGATGTGATAATGCCGCTGCCAAAACAGATATCATGACCGAAAGCAAAACTGCGGTGATCATAAAAATACTGATTCCGGGCTGCCTGACCGCTAAGATTGCCAGAAAAACAATTCCCGCAAACCACACAACTGCGAGCAGCAATGCGAAGTGACTGATATTTCGAAAACATTTTGCATTTTCTTTTGAGAATGAATTGTCTTTTCCGATCTGCACACATACTTTCCAGAACTGGTACAGGATCGCATAACAGATCACCGCAATGCACCAGCCGTACAACAGCCCCGGCATAAAAAGATACGCCAGTGATTCATCCGCGTCCCTCCATGACATTGCAAGTACCGGCATAATATATAGAAAGAACACCGCCCCCATCAGCGCCAGTACAATCGTGATTGCTTTTAGCCACCGTGAAATTTCTTTTTGCTGCATAAATGATTCTCCTCCTGATCTGATTCACTTTTCTTTGAGTTTGTTTTTGATTCCAGATTTTTCTTTCTGGTTTTATTGTTTTCCTTTATTATACACATATATCTTGATTTTGCAATATATTTTTATTGTTTTACGATAAATTTTTATTGGTAAATAGTAATAATAAAATCCTCTGCAAACAGTCAGGTGCTATTTGCCACCTGTTTTTCTGTTTACAGAGGATTTTATTATTTACTGTTCATTTCATTATTTTTTTATATAGTTTTATCAACAGTTTCCGTAATCTTTTTAAAATATTTATTGTCTGTTCGATTGTAAATATTGTTCTATTTCCACTGGCGATTTTCCAGTTACTTCTGCAATTTTTTCTATTGGGAAATCCAGCTTAATCATATTATGGATCATTCTCTCTTCTGCGATCTCGATTCCGTCACTTTTGCCAGCCTCATATTCTGCCTTTCGGAGTTTTTTCTCTTCCCACTCTTTATCATATTCCAATATACTCACCATCTTTACCTCCGAACGATTCTTCCGAAGAAATTCCACCAAAATTCCTTCTTTGATACATTCATCGATTGCCCGTACAACTGCATCGTTTAAGTTCATTTCTGATGTATATTTGCGGACTCTCGCTACATAAATGGCATATTCCTTCAATGTCTGACACTGCTCCATCAGCTCTTTGTTATGTCCTTCATTGACGTTTAACAT